>OGHY01000088.1_pt1 | contig 54191 bp, 69 predicted proteins | sample 1571541 | NCBI WGS metagenome assembly OGHY01 (sample SAMEA2581943, study PRJEB24529) | metagenome | biome: Human gut stool | place: China | collected 2011
TGACAAGTCATGCTGCGTGTGATAGGGCTTCGTCGGTACGACCGCTATCTTCCCCGGACGGCCCTCACTGTGATAGCGAAGCGCCGCCTGATCCATTTTGTTACCTTTGCTCATTATCCTAACTGTTTTGTTTGCGTCTAAAAGACACAACGTTAAATAACCTGCAATTATTGCGCCCGGCCGGCATTAAAAATAGAACCGGATGCCTCCGCCCAGCTGAACCCGGAAGATGCCGGCCAAGTTCAGCTCGGCCCCGTCGTCCACGTCGGGCGAATCGACGATCAGCCACTGCCCGCCGACGGTGACTCCCAGTCCGAGGAAGCGCGTCAGCATGAACTCGGCCGATACCGACTCGTGAATGCCTACGCCGCCCCTGCTGCCAGTCAGGCCGGCGTAGCCGCGGATGTAACGGCCGTAGCCGATACCCGCGCTTTCGCGGAAGAGCCACCTGCGTCCGACGCGCTGCCGCGCGACGAATTCGGGGGCGATGTAATGAATGCGGCTGGTGCGTTCGAAACCTCCGCGCCGGGCCGAGATGAACCCGCCCGAATAGACGACGCCGACGCCCAAACCCCGGCGCGACGTCCAGTTGTATCCCGCGGTGATCTCCAGTCCTTCGTTCAGCGAACCGGAAGAACTTTCGCGGAGGTAGATCGTGGAGAGGATCGCCGTGTACCCGGCGTTGGCGAAGAACGTGTGCTGCGAACGGCCCCGCGGAGCGAGATGCCGGGCGCGTTTGCTCCGGTCGTCCGACGGCGCCGTTCTGAGCTGTTCTTCCGCCGTCCGGATTTGCTCTTCCGCCGTCCGGGCCGGGTCTTCCGTTGTTCGCACCTGCCCTTCCGTTGTCCGGCCCCGCTCTTCCGCCGGCGTGCAAGCCGCCGCAGATATGTCCGTGCGGGATGCGGCCGTTGCGGGAGCGGCCGCATGGAGCCGTGCGGCGCCGCAGGTCAGCAGGACGAGCGCCGCCGTGACGCAGATTCGTGAAGACAGAGATGATCGTTGATTCATAGTCGCATCTGTTTTATGCTACGTCCCCTAATGGGACTTGTCGCTAAAAATAAAAACGCAGGCCGCCGTTGAGGCTGATGCGCGAAATGCCGCCTTTCTGGTCGTCGTTGTATTGCGACACCGCGTCGTCCATCGAACTGAACCGTGTGCCGTAAGTTCCGACGCTGGCTCCGATTCCGACGTTTTGCGCCAATTTGTATTCAAAGCCGACCTCGACATGGAAGCCCAGTCCGCCGATACCGCCTGACAGACTTCCCATTTGCTCCGTATAACGCGCGTATCCCAAGCCGACCGACTCGTGGAAGGCCCATCTGCGGTTGCGGCCTGCCTCCTGCCGCAGTACGAATTCCGGGGCGAAGTAGTGCAGGCGGACCTTTAATTTCGCCCCTTCGCTCATGACCGATGTGAAATAGCCCGAATAGCGCAGTCCGAAACCGATTCCGATACGCGATGTCCATTGATAGGCGGCGTTGATGTCGAGTCCCTGCTTGGGATTGCCTGAGACTCCTGCCGGAAGGTAGAAGTCACTGGTGATAAAGGCGTATCCTGCATTGAATGTCAGCGTGTTGTTGTTTGCCGTTTTGGGCGTCTCCCTCCCCGGCGCAACTGTTCCGTCTGCCGGTATGAGACCGTATGCCGCCAGCCGGGCGTTCTGCGCCGCTACGTTGTCGAAGTAGGAAGCCGTGTAGACCGAGTCGGGAAGGAGAAGCATATGGGCCGCGATGCGGTGGCACGAGCTGCCCAGCGCCGATGGCTCCTTGTGCCAGACCAAATGAAGCCCGTTGCCGCCGATTTTGTTCGTTTCGTCCTTGGCCCGCTGCATGACCTTCGCATAATTGCAGTTGACCGAAAATCCGCTGTCCTTGACCGTGACGCTGCCCAAGACTTCGGCCGGTTCCGGCAGCGAGTCCGCCATGTCGTAAACCAGCACGGTCGAACCTTCGATGCGGGCCGGGTAGCTTTTTTGAATGCTCGTGTAAACCGAGGGGGCGCAGCCTGTCGTGAGAAACAGTGCTCCGGCGGCGAGGGCCTGCAGTGAAGCGGAGAAATGGCGCATGCTATGGGATTTTTGAGGGTTAGGCGGGCGGACGGGTCAGAACAGCAGGGTATCGCTTCCGCCGGGCGGAGTGAATCCCATGTGGCGGTACGCCAGCTCGGTGGCTTCGCGGCCGCGGGGCGTGCGTTTGAGGAAGCCTTCCTTGATCAGGAACGGCTCGTAAACCTCCTCGATCGTTCCGGCGTCTTCGCCGACGGCCGTGGCGATGGTGTTCAGTCCTACGGGACCGCCGCCGAACTTTTCGATGATCGTTCCGAGGATCTTGTTGTCCATCTGATCGAGTCCGCGCGAGTCGATATTGAGCGCCGCGAGTCCGATCTGTGTGATTTCGAGGTCGATGTGCCCTTCGCCCTTGACCATCGCGAAGTCGCGCACGCGGCGCAGCAGGGCGTTGGCGATACGCGGCGTGCCGCGCGAACGCAGGGCCACTTCGTGGGCCGCGTCGTCGTCGATCGAGACGTCCAGAATGCGCGCCGAGCGTTTGACGATGCCGGCCAGCACCGGGGCGTCGTAATATTCCAGATGGCACTGGATGCCGAAGCGCGCCCGCAGGGGCGAGGTCAGCAGGCCGCTGCGTGTGGTGGCGCCTATGAGCGTGAAGGGCGCCAGCTCGATCTGGATCGAACGCGCCGAAGGGCCTTTGTCGAGTACGATGTCTATTTTGTAATCCTCCATGGCCGAGTAGAGGTACTCCTCGACGATCGGACTGAGCCGGTGGATTTCGTCGATGAAGAGCACGTCGCCCGGATTGAGGCTCGTGAGCAGTCCCGCCAGATCGCCCGGCTTGTCCAGCACGGGACCCGACGTGACGCGCAGCTGCGCGTTCATCTCGTTGGAGATGATGTTGGCAAGGGTCGTTTTTCCCAGTCCCGGAGGGCCGTGCAGCAGTACGTGGTCGAGCGAGTCGCCGCGCATGAGCGCCGCCTTGATGAAGATGCGGAGATTATCGACGATTTTATCCTGCCCGGAGAAGGTTTCCAACTCCTGCGGGCGGATCTTGTTTTCGAATTCGAGATCGCTCTCGGTGTTGCGTACGATAGACATGATGCAAAGATAGCACATGCCGCGGCCAAAAACAAATTTATTTGCGGCGCGCCGGAAGGCCCGGTTTTGGTCTGAAAGGATGGGGTGTTGCGGGGTTTCCGCGGCAAGACAAAAAAATCCGGCCCGCAGATTCTGCGGGCCGGGGCGGTCATGTTTCGGGAGTGGCTACTTCTCCTTCGACATGTTGATCTGAAGATATATTACGCCGTTCTGACGGGTGTTCATGCGCAGGATGATGCCGTTCATGCCTTCGAGGTCCTCCTTGAACTGATCCAGCTTGAACGAGACGTAGCGGTCGTCGTAGCTGTATACTCCGCTGGTGTCGGTGCCGGCGTCGTGGCGCAGTTCGAGGTTGAGGTATCCCTCTTTCTTGTTGTCGGGGTCGATCTGCGTGAAGTCGTTGCGCACGAGCAGGAACTTATGCTTCGAGAGATCCGAAGCGTTGAAGCCGATTCCCACGTTGAGCCAGTTGCTGTTCATGCTGCCGCCGAAATAGCTGGTTTGTGCGTCGGGCAGTTCCTCCACCTCTTCCTGCGTGGTCACGATTCTGGTCTCTCCCGTGTAGATGTTCCTCACGTCGTAAAGCGCGATGTTGTAATCGTACCCTTCGACTCCCGTTTTCAGCAGGTTGAAGAAGATGATGACGCGCTGGTCGTCTTCGGGCTTGTAGCCGGCTACGCGCGATTTGTCGCTCGGATAGACGGTTTTGTCGTCGTCCAGCACGAAGTAGTAGTCGTTGCTGAGCGTCTCTGCCGAGGCGAATGCCCAGCTGCTCGCGTAATCTCCGTCCGAATCGTTGCAGGAGGAGAAGAATACTGCGGTCAGGACCGCAAGCGTGATAAATCCGAATCTTTTCATATTTTTATACTATTTTTGTATTATCTTTCATGTCAGTAAACGTATTCTGGAGGATAATACTGCATGCGGATTAAAATTTTTTTTGATCCCGTGCAGTCTTTTGGTCTTTATACCATTTATAAGAGTGAACGCAAATATGGAAATGGAGGAACAGATACTGGCCGAGGGGTGCAGAGAGGGGGAAGATACGGCCCGGCGTGAGCTGTACGACCGCTATGCAGCCCGTTTGCTGGCCGTCTGTCTCCGTTATTCGGGCGACCGGGCTACCGCCGAGGACCTCATGCACGATGCGTTCCTGAAGATATACGGGGCTTTCGACCGATTCTCCTACCGCGGACCCGGTTCGCTGCGCGCATGGATGGAGCGTATTGCGGTGAATGTGGCGCTCGAATGGCTCCGGAATCGGAATAAGCTCAACTTCAGGACGCTCGACGAAGGCCGGGCGCTTCCCGACGTTCCCGAACCCGATCCGTCGGAGGTGGCGCGTATTCCGCGCGACGTGCTGATGGAGTTCGTGGGCGAGCTGCCCGACGGTTACCGTACGGTGTTCAACCTTTACTGCATCGAGGGGTATTCGCACCGCGATATCGCGCAGATGCTGGGGATCAACGAAAAAAGTTCCTCGTCGCAGTTGTTCCGGGCGCGGACGCTGCTGGCCCGCAGGATTGCGGCGTATATGGAGACACATTAGATTATGAAACAAAATAAAGACTGGACAGATGTAATGCGGAGCGCGCTCCGGGACGCCGAGGTAACACCCCCGGCCGACGGATGGGCGCGTCTGGAGCGGGAGCTGAAAACTCCGGCGCCCCGGATTTCCGTATTGCGCAGATATTGGCCGCGGATTGCTGCCGCTGCTGCTGCCGTGCTGATTTTTGTCGGAGGCGGGGAACTGCTGCTGCATGAAAATCGTAGTTTGGGGGATAAAGGGTTTGTTATCGCATCGGCAACAGACGGCGGCAGTTCCGCCGCGGACAATCGGACATATCCGGCCGGGGGGATCGGAACGCTCGAAGAGTCGCTTCGGGCCGTCGTGCCGTCGCAGGAGGCGGTGCGGGCCGAGTCGCTTCCGGGCCGAGAGACCCAAACCCGGCAGGCGGTGCGGGCGGCGTATCCTGCGACTGCCATTGCGCGGAACGCTGCGCCGGCGGTCGTGGCGGTTGATGTGACGGACTCCCGGCCGCAACCCGTTCCGGAGAATGAAGCTGCCGCAACTTTGCGGTCGGAAGAAACGATCGCGCAGAAACAGGCCGCCGCAGAGACTTCCGGCGTGCAGGAACGGACGGCTCCGAAAGAAAACGCTGCATCGGCGAGGACCTATCCGAGCACCACTTCTTATTACGGCGACCAGATCGCCTTCGAGCAGCCGAAATCCCGCAGGCGGACTTCCGTGTCGCTCTTTGCGGCAGGCAGCGTGACGGGCGGGGGAACCGTGTCGGCGGGGCCCGGCCCCGGCATGATGATGTCCGACGCTCCGGTAGGCGGCGGCGCCGGCACGATGGCCCAGCTGAAATACAATTACGACGATTATTCCTTCAAACATCACCAGCCGCTCAGTTTCGGACTCTCGGTGCGCAAGGAATTCGCGCACGGTCTGTCGCTCGAAAGCGGCGTCAATTACACGCTGCTCTGGGCCGACGTCCGCATGAAGTCCAGCCGGCAGGATATCAGTCAGAAACTCCATTTTATCGGCGTGCCGCTGCGTATGAACTGGCAGTTTCTGGATACGGGGCGCTTCTCGCTGTATGCAGGCGCCGGCGGTATGATCGAGAAGTGCGTCTCCGCGAAATTCGGTTCGAGGGCGATGGACGAGCCGGGCGTGCAATGGTCCGTGCTGGGCGCCGCGGGCGCGCAGTACGATCTGGGCGGGCTTGTCGGGCTTTATTTCGAGCCTGAAGTCTCCTATTATTTCACGGAAACCGATCTGCGGACCTCGCGTACCGACTCGCCGCTGTCGCTTACCTTGCGGCTGGGCGTGCGTCTTTCCTTCTGACAATCCCTCTGAAACAAGCTTTTGCAGTGCCTTTCGGGCACGAAATACGACCGGAAAAGTCCGTATCTTCTGTTGCGCGGACTTTTTTCGGTCGTGTCCGAATATGCTATTAAAAAGCTTAATTGTGCTATTTTCTATTGTCTAATGGAAATTTGTTATTATTTTTGTTGAATAATAGATTGTGACTGGAGTTGAACAAAAAAAACACAAGTGCTTGAATCTCTGCACTTGTGCTTTGTAGTCCCGACGGGACTAAAGGAAATGTTATCTTATGAAATCATTGAGATAACATAGAGTAACAAAATCTGCTCTCAATACTATAGAATGGCGTTTTTGTTGATGGCATGAAACGACCGAAATATCATCAGATAAAACCTAAGTCGCCAAAAAGTCGCCAAAAATTCTTGAAGTTATATATGGTTAGTTATATTTGCATTTGTGCAAATGTAATTAATTATGGCGACAATCTACTACTCCCTCTCGGCTAAGGAAAATTCATGCGGTTTACACGAGGTGTTGATTCGGTTCACTCATGGCCGTTTCAACCAACGAGCTAAGACCGGCATATATGTTTTGCCTGAATATTGGAATGAGAAGACGCAATCAATCTTGATTCCCCGCTATAGGATGATGTCGCCATCCCGGCAGGATATTGTCGAACGAGCAAACGAGGCCCATGCTAAATTATCTGCATTAACCTCTTTTGTCATGCAATCTTTTATCGATGCCGGGGCGGGGAAGATGGGGTTGCCTGCGAGCTGGCTCCGTGATGTTATTACACCCTATTCGGTGGGTATGTCTCAGGATAAGGATATATGGGCTTATTTCGAAAGCTATATCTCGAAAAAGAACTTTTCCGAGCGTCGCATAATGGCATTTAACGTGCTCATACGAGTACTCAAGCGTTACGAATTATATAAGAGGATTTCAGATCGAAATTTCACACTCTCCCTCTTGACGTTCACTCCTGAAATGTTGGATGACTTTGAGGACTTTTATCGCAGAGAATATGAGATATGCGAGGATTATCCACATATATATACGTTGGTCCCGGATTCCAGAATGCCACAGCAGCGCGGGCATAATACTGTTGTCAGCAAAATGATCTTGTTGCGCGCCTTTTTAAATTGGGCCGCAAATAATGATCTTATCCCATCCAATCCCTTCCGTAAGAAAGAGATAAAGCAGGCTGTCTATGGAACGCCTATTTATATTACAATTGCCGAACGGAACAAGCTGTATAATACAAATCTATCCCGACATCATAAGTTGGCTGTTCAGCGAGATATATTTATATTTCAGTGTTTGATTGGATGTAGGGTAGGGGATTTGCTTGGATTGAAGCGCAATAATGTAGTAAAGGGGGCTGTGGAGTATATTCCGCGTAAGACCAAAGAAGGGCATCCGGTAACGGTGCGTGTGCCTCTGAACAATATTGCTCAGGATATCATAAAAAAGTATGAATCATCCGAGCATGAGATGTTGTTGCCGTTCATTTCAGAGCAGAAATATAATGAAGCGATTAAAAAATGCTTCCTTGCTGCGGGCCTTAAACGGATGGTAAATGTACTCAATCCGATCACTCGTGAACCCGAACAGAAGCCGCTTTATCAAGTAGCCTCCTCTCATATGGCTCGCCGAACTTTCATCGGCAACCTGTATAAGAAAGTCAAGGACCCCAACCTTGTAGGGTCCTTATCTGGGCATACTGAAGGCAGTAAGGCATTTGCCCGCTATAGAGACATAGACGAAGAGATGAAGACCGATCTTGTAAAACTTCTTGAATAGTTAAATCGTATCCATCAACTTGCATATGACTGCGGCGAATAAGGGTGCCGAGCATTCGCTTACTTCAAGCATCGCCAGCCAGTATTTCATGTTGTCATCTTCCATGTTTATCACATTTGCAGCAGGTGAATCGGTGTATATCCGACCATAGAGCGGTATTTATGTCGCCGGTCAGATATGCGACCTCTTCGCCGGCCATATCCATACTATGTGTCGAAGCAATATCATCGACCAGATGTCTTAGTTCGTGTTCAAAAGAGTTCAGGAACTCGGCCGGCGATGACGCCAGCCCCACGATCATCACCGTGCGCCTAAGCTTTTTGTTGGAATAGGTGAATCCGGTGTCCATATCGCACTTCAGCAGATTGTCGCGTATATGATCCATTAATTCAGCTGGACATTGTATATCGTTAAGGGACTTGATTATAGAGTCTGTATGATAGCATGTGACGGCGAAATACACCCTCACTTTCCAGTCATAGGCATCTATATTCAAATCCCTTATTTTCATTGCTCACCTTTCCGTTCTCCGTATTTGCGCCAATTGCGCGCCAGTTGTCTCCGTTGTTTGCGGTTGAAGCGTTTGTTGTCCAGCACGTCGTTTACGGCTGTAGCCAACTCCTGATACTTGTCGCCCGGAAGATTACGGACGAGCGCTGCGATATTTTTCATCGATTTCACCTTTTTCGTTTGTGAATTCGCTTAGCTGTGGCATATCTTCCATGACCTACATCATTTCTTCCCAAGGTATGGGAGTTCCGGAGCCAATAGTGTCGGCGTAGTAGCGAGTGAAAGGCATTCCGTCGTATGCGTCTTCATCGTCGATGAAGTCTTTGATGAACATGGCGAGGTACTGCTGATTAGGGATCGACGACCCGAAATAATCAGAAATTGCCATGTTGCATACGTATACGCAGTCGTATCCCTTGTCTTTTTTGAGTTCGATGCCGTACTGCTTCAATAGGGCATCAACCTTCTCTTTGGTGTAGGGTTCGATCTTTTTGCCGTTTCGATCCCGCATCTGGGATACGGCGAATTCGCACATCTTCTTTGAAAAGTGCCATCCGTAATTTGCGAGATACTCCCGGAATCCTGCCGGAAAGTTATCATATGTATCTAATCTGTTCATATCAGTCTGAATTAAAAAGGAGGGAGCCTGCGGCCCCCTCCCGCCGGTTTAACGCCTGCGATAACGCGAGTATCGACCCGTACCCTTGACGCCACGGCGCTCGCCGTCGTAGCCATCCATCTCCCCGCCATAGTCCCGGCGTTCGCCGTAACCTCCGCGCTCACCGTAGCCCCCGCGGCCTTCACGTCGGCCTTCCTCGAAGCCTTCCTCGTAAGCGCGCTGAAGCTCCCGCTCCATCTCCTCTTCGTGGCCGTCATATCCGCCTCGGCCTTCACCTATGATTCTCCAACCCATAGTTACTTAGTTTTTGCAGGTGCTTCAGTCTTGACAAGGCTCCTCAGTTCTTCCGCCGTCGGTATTTTGCTTATGCGCTCGTTCATATCAGCTATCATCCTGCGTAATTCCCGATTTTCGGACTCAAGTTCTTTCGTGCGCGCAGCTTCGGGGTCGAGCTGCATCAGGATTGAGTCGTAAATCTCCAGATTGGCTTTGTGCTTTTCGTAGGATTCTACGATGTCGCGGCTCATCTGCTGCGCCTCCATAATTGTAGGCTTCAGCCCGTCGCGTGTTGTCGCTACGGTGAGTCCGTCTTTCGAAACGATGTCCGCCAGCATGGGGACGCCCCACGGCTCGTTGCCCTCTATCGAGATATTGATGAACTGCTGCATCGGCGAGAACTGCCCCGGTTTCTGGGGCGGAATGTACGGGGCCGACACATCTTTTACATTCGCTGTATAAAACTTTGGCTGCTCGCGATTGTCGAAGACGTAGACTAAGGAGCCTTTTTTCAAGTTCTGAAACATCTTGGTTAATGATTTGTGAAAGTCAGGGGAGAAGGGATGCTCCTCCCCGTCCTTTCGGTTTTACTTTGATTTTGCCGCCGCCGGCGCTGCGTCGCTGTCCGCTTGCGCAGTACCTGCCGTAGACTTCACACCCAGCAACCGGAATGTTCCGGCGCATTTGTTGAAATACACGAGGTGCTCGGTGTAGGCGCTTGCTTCGCCGCCTGCCGTCGGATTCGTGATGTCGCTGCCGATGGTCTGCGTTCCCTTGTTATCCACAACCGGCACTTTCGTGGTCCCGATAATGGTGTTGGGGGAAATTACCGTACTCCTTGCCGGCCCGGAGGTCGGGACAACGACATTCACGGCATAAGCACTCTCCTCCGTTGTGACCGGATGGCGAACCTTCCATAGAAGGATGCCCTCTTCGGGCAAAGCCCTCCATGCGCAGGGATTGAACCCGTAATCTACGGTTTCGGTCTCCGCCGAAGCCTTTCCGGTCGTGGTGAGCGTAAATATGCCTCCGATGTCGAGACGGGGCACAAACGTCCCTCGCGGTACGACGACCTTTATGTCAGCTTGGAAAGGATACATACTTGCCTCCTTTCTTGCTAAAATAAGGCGTTTGCACACGCAGGAGCCGCCGCCACGGCAACCGTGGGTGTATTGCAGCAGTTAGGATTCTGCACGATGTATGCAGGAACCGGGCAGGGCGGACGCAGCTGGCTGACGATGTTGGCCGTCTGAGCCTGTTGCGAAGCTGCCAGTGCGAGGTTGCTGTTCTCCTGCCGCAGCGTGTCGATCTTGTTCTGCATCTCACGCATTTCGAGCTGGCAGAAGCGGTCGTTAATGATCTGCGTCTGCGCGTCGATCTTAGCGCCGAGGATGTTGAACTGCGTGCTTGCCGAGGACTGGAGTACGTTGGTCTGGTTGATCGTTGCGAGCTGATTTTCGTAGCCCATCTTCACGATGTCCTGACGGACGTTGCAGCAGCATTCGGCGATCTGATTGCCGATCTGACAACCCATCGACTGCACGGCATTGATAATTTGCTGGCTCGACATCCCCAGCGTGCTCTGGATGTTGCACAGCGTAGACTGAATCTGCTGCGTCGAGCAGTTGAGCGACGATGCCAGCTGAGTGATGGCCGTGCCGTTGCCTTGAATTGCGTTCATGAGAAGTTCGCGTCCGGCGTCACCGTTGAGCTGCGCAGGCAGACCGTTCGCGCCGTTGCCTCCGAATCCGAAGCCGTTACCGCCCCAGCAGAAGAAGAGCAGGATGATCCAGATCCACCAGCACCCGTCGCCGCCCCACGAACCGCGGTTGTTGTTACCGTTCATGAGTGCCGCTACGAGGTTGGGGTCCATGCCCTTGTTGCTCATCATGGACGAGACGAGAGCTGCGATGTCAAGGCCGCCACCCGTGCCGCCTCCATCGAAAATATAAGTTTTATCCGAACCCATTTTAAAAGATTATTGAATGATTGCCGCCCCCGTTAAGGCCGGGCGTTCACCTGTTGCAACAATGCAAAGGTGGCCGAAGGCGGCAGGCATATCAATTAGATGGGACGGAGATCGTAGGCAGTCTTTTCGCAATTAGTTCGCACTGAATTTCGAATATGGGATGACTGTACCGTTTCCGCTCGTCGAATTTCGAGATCATCTTCTCGACGGCTCGACGAGAGAAGCGCATCATGCGCGCTATGTCTGTAATATACATCCCTTTCTCGTGGCAGAAGTGCACCAGCATATAGCGGGCATCAACCACATCTTGATATTTATCCTTCGAAAGGATTTGTTCTTTGGTTATTTCGGTCTCAAATGCAACGCATTCGAGTATTTCTGCAAAAAGCTCTGATTTACGCATACGTTTCCCCGATAATTATTGTATATTTGTTATACCCCTGTATAAAAAGTTCCACCCCAACGAAGGAATAGTCCTCGGCATTGGGGTGGAAACACTTATGTATACAGGGGTGTATGCTATAATGTCGGGGACTTTTTTATGCCCGTCCCTCAAGGCTCTACATCATATGAACCGGCGCGCCATCGTCAATATATTTTTACGGAATACGAATACAACGACGGCAAGGAGGAGCCAAAAGCCGCGCATCTTTGTCTGCTGCCACCATGTCAGTCGGCGCTCCACCTCGACGATTTTTGTGTCGGTCCTGTCTTTATAGACAATGCTGTCCCGATATATCACTTCTTTTTCAAACGGTACCGGAATATCCTGCGGCTTGTTCTCCAGTGAGTGGCCCAGCGAACCGTCGTTGTTTATCCATGCATCCGAAACAGCTAAGGGCGTCTCCAGATGACTTGAAGTATCTCTGACTACTTGACGCTTGCTGTATGGAGGTATTTGAAATCGAAGCGTATCCTTGATGTATATTTTATGGATGCGTGTTTCGATGCTGATGCTATCCTTTGTGCTTGTTGCTAAATGCTTGCATGGACAGCATCCCGATAACAACCCGATTGTAATACAGAGTATCAGCAGTCTCATACGATTTCGATTTGGATAGGTTCGTTTCGGCCGGATGCCTCTTTGAGCATATTGTAAACTCGCTTGAATGTCTCCGTCGAGTTAAGCACCTTGCCTACCGCCTTGTTCTCGCCAACCAAAATGCATCCTGCGCTATCTTCGGCGGTATTACCGATATGTATTAGTATGCCATCGAATTCCGGTACATTGAGTAACCGAGGAAGATAACCGTTGCAGAATTTGTACTGCGCCCGATCCTTATACTTCGGGGATTGAACTTCCAGCGTGATGTCGTAAGTCCCGTAAGGTATCGCGGTTTGGGCGTAAACTTTCTTTTCTCCATTGTCGAACCGCCCGTTTTTATTCAGGTCTCGGACGGCATCTTCGATGGTGTCGCAGACCTTTTGCCCGTCGATGTAGAGCCATCCGATGGTATAGGTAGGTTTCAGGGCTATTCGTTTGAGTAAAAGTTTCATTTGTTATTGTTTTTATGGTTTCGATAATTCTCCAGATATGGGAGGTTTTTAATAACCTCGAAGGACAGGACATAATACAGGAAGTCGAACAACTTGCTCTTTGGGAAAATCCGCGTCAGGTTCTTCAGTGTATTGACTCCGTAAAAGTAAATAAGAGCATATACGATGATAGATATTGCTGACATAGCCCCTTCGTGGTTATCAATCTTATCTCCGATAATCAGTACAAAGGCGATCAGACCGGATATAACCATACCTTCTAAAATGCAGTTGAAAGCCTTTTTGAAAGCGAATCCTTCATGTTGCTTAAATACGCCCGCCGATACTCCGGCAACGAAATTAATGGCGAATACCAGCATGCAGGCGATAAGTATGTCGTGTATCGGGGCGATTGTGCCGAATATCGAGGCGAAGATACAGCCAAAGAGTTCCCGAAATTTGTCCATGATAAAATAGCCTTATTCTCCGTTTTTAAGTCTCTGTTCTTCTTCCGCGGCCAGCTCTTCGGCCCGCTTGGCTTTGAGTTCAGCCAGCGTCGTTTCGTTGCGGTTGTACTCCGCATTGGCCGTCTCATACCGGGCGTAGTCTTCCGGATAGGTCTCCTTGAACGATATGCCGTTCTTGAAGCATTTGACTGCCCGGTCGTCGGACTGAGCCATGATCGCCCGCAGCTCCAGCTGGCGCGATTCGAGGATGTTGATTTGCTGTTGTGTTTCCATGATTTTTTATATTTCGCTTACCGGGCGGGTAGAATATGCGTAAGCCTTGTACGCGCTGCCCACATTACCGGTATAACCACTGTAGATGAAGACATTGTTGCCGCTGTACTCGCATGACGTCCACGGGTAATACCCCGCCCCGTAGCAGGTCGTATTACCAAGGCGCGACAGCGTGCGGTTCACGGGGTCACTTTCTTTATCGGCAGCTGTAAGTGCCCGGTCATGCATAAGCAGGTAGATTTCGTTGGCCGAGGGCAGCCACCATGCACCCGCTTCAAGTCCGGTAGTTGCGCCCTCTACCGTGACGCCGTAGTCGAGCGCAGCCGCTGCGGCGGGATAACGGAGGACGCTTTCGCCGTGGATGTTAACGAACCGTAGACTGCCGATCTTTGCGGTGTTCATCTTGCCGTCGCGCAGCAGCGCGCCGTAGGCTGCGGGATATTGCAGCAAATGTTCTCCGAACAGATAATCCCTGTAGGTCGGATAGGCGGCGACCAGTTCCGGGTTAGCCTCTTCCGTAAAGGCGCTTGCCCTAATTATGATGCTGCTTCCGGGGGCAATTCCTGTGGCATCGGTTCCGTTGGCTGAATAGTATTGCAGGAATATTTCGGGATTGCAGCCCGCAAACGAAGAATTCACATTATTTCGGCGCCGTATATTTTCGCTTGCGGATTCGATTAAAACACCCGTAAGCGCTGTCTGGTAATTCACGTCCTCGGCCGGTCGGGTAATCGTACAACCGCCGACGACTTCGATAGTCGCATAGACAGGCGAGAAGGTATTCGACGACATGATGATCCTCTCGTCGGAATTAACTGTCGCAGCCCAGCCGTAAGTGGACGATATGGTCGTATTGGCGTTGATCTGCGCGGCAATGCTTTCGAGCGTCGCACCTGCCGAGTAGGTGAAGGGATAATCCGTGCTGTTGATCCGGAGCGTGAATGTTCCGCCCGCCGCAAGGTCGAAGCCCGACAGGGCTACTTCGTAGGGGGCCGCCCAGCGAATACTCGTCGATCCGTTATATGTCGCATTCTTCAGCGACACGATCCGCACCTTATCACCGTGTCGGCCGTACACCACGCCCGCGGGAACCAATTCGGCGGGCATCTTATCTGCAACGAGCGTAGCGCCCTTAATGAATTTCAACACTTCGTCCGTCTTGTCGAAGACGACGAGGTCTCCGACGCCGGCGGCCGATTTGCGGACCACCGTATTCACACCGTCATAGACCAGTTCGCCGTCATTCTCGATGTAGGATTCCGACGAGAGGGTTTTAAGCCGCGCGGTGTCCGCTTCGTAAGCGGCCTTATCCGCATATTTGTTTATTTGTGACATAATCTACTATGTTTTTCATCGTGCATAGTCTTTCGGAATAATTTGCCAGTATTGAAGCATTTGGCCGCTGTGGCATTTAATTCCGTCATGATCGTCCTCATTTCTATCCTAAATTCAAAGAAATTTATTTGCTGTTGCATTCCATGATTTGTATATTATAATACACAGACTGGGCGGGCATTCATTGCGCGGAATTTTTCAAGGACAGCAATGCGCCCCGAATCTCCATGATAAACATAAACGTACGGCTTCCAGTTCTCGTTTGGGGTCCAAAAGGTACGGGCACTAGCATACAAGTGGTACGATCCGATTACGCGCCGCAATGTGCGGTTTACGGGGTCGCTATCCGCATCCGCTTCCGTTAACGCCCGGTCGCGCATTAGCAGGTACATTTCTTCGACCGAGGGCAGCCACCATGCACCCGCTTCAAGTCCGGTAGTTGCGCCCTCTACCGTGACACCATAGTCGAGCGCCTCCGCTGCCGCCGGATAGCAGGGTGCCAAATTGCCGTAAATGTCGATAAAGCGCATAGTACCTATAAGTCTTGTATTGTCTCTTCCGTCGCGGAGCAATGCCCCATATGCCGAAGGAAACTGCAACAGGTGCTCCCCGAACAGGTAATCCTCGTAGGTGGGATACATAGCGACCAATGCGGGGTTATCCGCTTTAGTAAATACACTTCTGCGAATAATTGTCGCACTTCCCGGCTGCGTATTGGCCGCCGTGCTGCCGTTGGCTGAATAGTATTCGAGGAATTTTGCAGGATTGCATCCTGCATTGTTGACATCCACACCGTTTTTGCGCCGAATATTGTCACCGGTGTCGCTGGTCGTTCCGGCAAAGGTGGTCTGATAGTTCTTATCCTCAGGAGTTCGCCTAAGCGCGCAGCCGCTTACGGCTTCGATTGTGGCATTGGCCTCTATCGCCGTGTTGCAGGAAAAGATTACCTCGTTCAGTTTCGCGTCAGCTGTGGCTCTCCAACCGTAGCCTCTTACGGTCGTATTTGAATTGATAATCTCTGCAATGCTTTCGAGCGTTGCGCCCGCTGCATAGATGAAGGTATAGTCTGCATTGTTTATATGTAGCACGAACGTCCCGCCCCCTGTCAAGTTGAAACCGGACAGCGCCACCTCGTAGGGGTGCGCCCATCTGGGGGTATAATCCTTAGTGTTCTTGAGCGAAACGATCAATATCCGCTCGCCCTGTCGTGCATAGACCACGGCCATAGGGACGAGTTCCGGTTGCAACTGCCCGTAAAGTAGCGTCGTCTCCTTGACGAATTTCAGCGTACCGTCCGTCTTGTCGAAAACGACAAGGTCCCCGACCCCGGCGGCGTCCTTGTCCACGACGACATTCACGCCGTCGTAGATCAGTTCACCGTCGTCTTCGACGTATGACACCGCCGACTGGGTTTTAAGCCGGGAATCATCCGCTTCGTAGGCGGCCCTGTTCGGGTATTTATTGATTTGTGACACGGGGAGAGTGTTTAGTTGTTTTTCCAGTCAGAAACAGCGTTATTTCCGACCGAATAGTAGACTGCATTGTTCTTGGTGTCGATGTAGAACTGTCCGGCCCGGTCGGGAGCCTTCGACGGAGCGCCCGCGCCCGTAACGACGATGTTGTTGCCGCCCCAGACGCCCAATTTCTTGACCTGCAGTTCCGGGATCAGGACATCGCCCGAAAGCATCCTTACAAGCAGCGATTCGAGCTGCGCGACGCGCTCCTCCAGCGTACAGTCCGAATGAGCCACTACCTCAAATGAGGTTTTTCTCAACTCTGGATCAATTTCTTCGGCAGTAACGAACTCGGAGTCATTCTCCAGTTCGGATACTTTCGTAGGAATCTCCGTGCGGTCGGCTTTTCCTTCAATTACTTCCTGCAAGTCCAGCGTAAGTTTATCCCACGATACGGTGTTATTGAGGAGCGTAGCCCGAATCTCGGAACCGTCCACAGTAATCTGTATTTCCGGACCAATGGACCCGACGTATACTTTCACGAAGTCCGAAACGGGGATCGACGAAATTGATCCGTCGCCGTTCACGAACTCAATGGCTCCTGTTTCTTTGTTATACTCAAGTCCCATCTGCTCAATGGGAAGGTCAACGATCAATTTCGCGCCCGCAATCGTTGTGAAGGTAAGCTCGTAGGTCTCGCCGTTGAACTCCGGTAGACCGACGCAGGTGTTCAGAATCTCCCTGATATCGGGATGGGCGGTTGGCGAGGTGTTATGCTGCTCTATCTGCCCGCTGACATCTGGCGTGGGGATGGCGTCAATGGCATCATCCGTGTATTTTTGTGCTGATTGAAGAGTAGTAGCGTCGCCGTCGGATATTGCCTTTCCCACTTCTTTCCCGAACTCAAGAAGTCCTGTTGCAATCTCTGATTTTGTCTCTTCTATGCGTTCATCCGTGTGGGAGCTGGCAGCGGAAAGTGTTTCTTCAGCTGCGTCGGCTACTTCCTCTTTGGACGCCTTTTCAGATAACTGCGCTCGTACTTCCGTGTCGTCGTAATTCGAAAGTCCGTCCAGCTTCTCCTTATCGTCGTCTGTATAGTCGTTTGAGGACAGACCCTTCCCTTCTTCTTTGTCTACCTTGCCGGCAAGGGCTTCATTAATATCCCCGATCTTATCTACGGCTTCATTGGCAGCTTTTGCGGCTTCATTGGCGGCATCGGCGGCATCTATGGGAGCATTTGCATACTCTTCCTCGGATATTTCTGCATCGGGATTGTGCTTCTTGTAAAGGTCATAGGCACTTGGTCCGGGGAGGCCTACGATCAAGTCCGAAGAATCCAGATTGACAGTTTCCGTGGTCATATTGTTGTCGTTGCCGCCCTCCATACATGTAGTAGGCACCAACTCAAACGCATCGCAATAATCGACGGCTGTTTGTCCGCTCTTATCTTTATTTTCCCACATGGTAAGCCGGTATGCGCCCAGCTGCTTTTGCATATTGCCTGAAATAGTGAATACGGCAATGTTCCCCTGAGGCTCGAAATGCAAAGGGGTTTCCATGCAGGAGGGAAGATGAAGGACCAGATGCAGATCGCGGCCTTCAAGTGTGACTTGCTCGCCATTGGTCGATATCGGCCAATGGATTTCGATGTCTTTACCTATACGAATACGCTTCACTTGCTGTTTTTTTTATTTGTAGTCCGCGGGAGATATTACGTCCTCGATCTTCAGGTCAAGTTTGCTCAATACAGCATCGATAAGAGGTGCAGATCCTAATGTTGCGACAAGACGCCCCAATTCGCGAGCTTCTGCCTCGGTAAGTTCTATTTCACCTTCCGATTCATATACTTTATGAGCGAGTACATGGCCGACAAAACCATAGGCATTTGCATATATGAGATTTGCAAGCTGCTCGCGCACATCGTGAACAGTGCATATTTTCTTTTGCATATCTGCAAAAATCTCAAGCCGTTGTAAGTTAATTTTACTCATAATTTTTGGTCGTTAAAATTGCATTATGCCGTCTACTTCTCTCCCTCTATTTGAACATCACCCAGCATCCTACACTCGCGCAGTAGATCAGATTACGGGATTCTCGGTCAGTCCATGAGTCTGAGTTAACCCATGCTCCTTGAGTATGTATCGCAATCTGCTTCCCGTTTCCGTTCAGTTGTACGCCTTTGGTTCCTATGTTTCGGATATAATAAAGTTGACCGTCTTGTGGATTGTAAGGGAGTGTGATAGTGCGCTTCCCGCCATCGCTATCCACCGTCACAAAACAATCCATATAGTCAAGGGTTACATCTGAAGATATTTTGCGATTATACAGTCTAAGGCCTGCAGTTATTCCCATCGGCATACAAAGGGCATAATTCCCATCATTCAATTGGGGAACGCTTGATGGCATAGGACCAGCTCCAAGCATTAAAGCTATATTGCTACTCCATGAAGGTCTTGATAAAGATGTTGATTGGGCATATATTGATGCAGAAATATTGTATGATCCGTTTTTACTAAGTGGCCAACCCCCGTATTCCGTTGTTGGGGACATAACTACTCTATCATCAATAGATCCATTAATAGAGCCTCTTGATGTTATAAATCCGGATTGTAATACATACGTATGTCTTTGGGTGAAATCTCCCGACTGTCCATTGATAATATTGCGTTGAGAATCATCAAAGGTATGACATTCTAATGTCGCATCTATAAGAGGATTGGAGGGACTTCTTAAAGTAAATCCGCCTATTTTTCCTTCTTTAGCTTCTATTGTACCCGTTATATTCGCCTTCGTTGCTGTAAACGAACCGTCCTTAGCGACTCGGAAAGGCGCGTTGTCCGGTGTGTTGCTGCCGACAAACAGAGGGATATCGCCGCCTACGAGTCCTGCGATGATGGTATTTTCGGAAATATCCGTTTTGGAGTTGTGGACTACGAACTCCATACCTTGCAGGAAGTTGATGACGGCGTTCTCGGCAAACAGCAGAGGCGTATATATGGGCACCATGTCGTTGAGCTGTTGCCAATATGCCGATGTGGTTCCCCCGGATGGTTTATTCGAGTTCGATGAAGTATGAGTCTGACGGCATTGGAATTTCAGTTGTTGGTTATTCTCATATACAGTCACTATGTCGATGTAGCGCAGGCCATCTGATTCTAAATCAGCGTCGTTGCGATATTCTACACCCGAAACCCATTCCGTTAGGCGGATAATGCAACCCTGATATCCGGGGTCTCCTTTATCTCCCGGCTTGCCATCTTCTCCGCTTATGCGTACAGGGGTGGACCATCCATTCGCGGGATCGACAAAATTATTGTTTGCGTCTATTTGGGCCTCTGTCATCCACAAATATTCGCCGGAGGAAAGCGACGGAGGAGTGTCGTACCATCCCGCGGGATTGAGATCGGTTTTTGTCAATGCCGGTGACGAGGTGGTGCTGTTGTTCTTGGCGTATTTGAATTTTGGATGTGGGCCGGGTTGACCATCTTCGCCCGTTACCCGAATTGGATCGGACCAAACACCGGCCATACCGGTTGTGCTGTCTATGGTCGCTTTCGACATCCACCAAGTTCCGTTACCCGCAGGTGCATCGAGCCATCCCGAAGGGATCGGATTTGTAGAGTTTGGTGCATCCGGTTTTTCGTTGCTTTCTTTGAAGACGTATGATGTCCAATCGCCGGGTCTCCCGTCGGTTCCGTCGAAAGAGTACTTGGCCCACAATGCAGGTGTAGAGAAAGCGCTCCACTCTCCATTTACCTTGATGCGCTTGGATACCCATTCGTATTGGTAAATGTCGTCTACGCCCATAGGATCATCCGTCCACGGCGCAGGCGGATTGTCATATTCTGCATTGGTCGGAACACTCGGTATCGCATCCGGATTGTCCGTCTCTGTGCGGGTAAAAATGTATTCTACACCTTCTCCGTCCACTCCATCCTCACCGTTAAAGGAGTATTTAGCCCATAGTGAGGGCGCCGAGAAGTCGCCCCAGTGTCCGTTGATCTTTATGCGCTTGCAAGTCCACTCGAAAGGATGAGTATTGTCAGGCCCTTCAGCATCGTCAGTCCAGCCATCAGGTAAATAGTCGTCTTCGTCTTGAGATGTCGGCGTAGCTGGTGCTGTTTCCGAAGTCGTGCGGGTAAATATCCATTCATAGTCTGTTCCATCAACGCCGGGTCTCCCGTCGGTTCCGGGCCGGCCGTCGGTACCGCTTATTCGCGCCGGATCAGACCAAGATTCAACAACGTTGTCGATTGTGGACCCGAAAGACACCCACAAAGGGATAGTCTTGGCTGTATTATATACAATACGGAATAAGCCGTAGTCGCCATAGGCATCGTTGGATGAGTCTTTTGAATATATTACATTGACAAAATGGCGTCCTGCACTTGGGGCCGTGATGACAACAGTTGCGGATATGCCATTTCCGGACACTTTTGCTTCATAAGTACTACTGCTGGCTGGGTTAACATTCTGAACATTTATTTTACCAACAGTCAAAAAGTCGTATCCATTTTCTGAATAGGCTGTGATGTCCAATACCAATGTATCACCGGCGCCGAGAGCATTGAATTGTATTTTGCACGACGCTGTGGAATTATCACCCTTACCTGCAAGTTTGTAAAATGCGCCGTCTTGGGCAACATCCCCTTTATTATCCGCATCGATTATAATGTCGGTTACGTCGGTTGATGCGCCTGAATCTCCGCCTTCGGGGTATTCGAGACTCCACCCGTCAGGAGGAATAGTAGTGCCGGTCGGAAGTGCCGGTTTTTCATTTTGCTGCTTGTAAACAGGAACTACAGAAGACAGTGGTACATGCATAAGAAGGACCCACGCTTCGGATGATGTAGATGGCTCAGATTTTGTCCCATCGACAAGACAGCGCCACTTGGCGTTATTGTGATATACCTCGTCGTTTTTATTGTATGTCTCCGACGCGAGCCACTTTCCTCGGTCGTTGATTGTCGGTATTTCTTCCCCGCCGGGCGTGAATTGATGGATGACGCCCGACATGTAGATGTTATTGAGGTAGGCCGAATAGCCTTTCATATCTATCCCGAATACGGACAGATTGGACAGGTCGCCGTATTGAGCTGCGATGTTAGACGATATGAATTCCCAGTCGGATACCTCCTTCATATAACGCTGGTATGTCCTTGTCTCGTAGCGCGATGTCTGCCGGGCTTCATTCGAGAAGGAGCCATACCCGACAAATGTCATCGAGGGAGCAGGGTGGTATTGCTTCGGGTAAGCTGCAGAGACTGGGCGAAGTTGGTATTTGAATGTCTTATAGGTCGTGGTGTCCAACTCTTCGGTAATGCGGAAATAGCACGTTGCGAAGCCGGCAAAGCGTCTATTGCCTTTGCTGTCATCGTAATCTTCCGTTGCATTATCCGAGGATTCGGAGCTGTGGAAGATACCCATGCAAATATCACCGACCCGCGGACTTCCTATTTCGCCTTCTTCGAGTTTGAGCGTGATGGTCTTGGCTTCGGTATCGACGCTCTCGATGATCCCGGCGCTTGGAGCAAACCATGTGTCGCCCATTGTAATATCGACCCGATTGTATCTCAGTTCAGGAACTTCAAGGAATCCCCGCAGCTTGAGGCTTTGCATTTCGGCATTCCCTTTCTTGTCGATAAGTCCGCCGATGCCGGTAATTCCTGTTGCGTAATCGCCGAACTGCGCCCCGTCCTCGAAGGTCATTTTGCCTTTGAAGGTATCCGGGAATTGCTTGTTTGCAAACTGCCACAAGGCGCGTTTGGCCGAATAAGCATTATAATCTTCGGCCGCAGTAGAATCGTACCGGGTGATAAGATATATTGCCGCCCCCGATTCGGTTACGCCTATACGCTGCGAATACAGAGTAGCCTTGACATCCGATTCGATATTTCCTATGCGGGAGTAAGGAGTGTTGTCGCCGATTGTGTACGTGGCGATATATTCGTTGTAGAGTTTCTTTTCGTAGCCCTGAATTCGGGACAGACGTCCGTCTAAACCAAATCGAGGATCGACAAGAAGCACGGCTTGTCCTGCGTTGTAATTCTTGTCGTTTACCGTGCAGTATACCGGATTGGTCTCGCAGGTATATACATCGGTGTCGCTGCTGTTCTTTGCGGCGTATGCTTGTCCGGCCTTCAAAAGCTCCTCTTCGGCCTCCTCGATTCGTTGCTGGGGAAGTTTTACACCCGTGAGTACAAATGTATCTCCCGGTTCGGGATGCATATTTTCACGGGGAGTTATGAGATGACTATCTCCCGATGTTTCAACTTGGGCAATGATTTCGAATTTTTTGTCAAAACCATCTTCGGGTTTCCATGTTTCGGGCTTATAATTAATACTCAAATCAAAACTCCACCCGTCAAGACTTCCGCTGGTGAACGTGGCTCCCAGCGTTTCGCCTTCGATCACGTCGGACGGTAGGAACGGCGTGTCCTTGCAGTACATGACGTATGCTTTGTCTGTTTGTCCTTCTATGATTTCCCGATCAACGGTTTCGATGCTGGTGACCGTCTCCGTGTTCTTGGGATAGATATCATCGAAGAAAACGACCTGCTCGACAATAGCGCTTTTGTCAAGGTTGGGAATGGCGTCAATGTATCTCTGGCCGTTGGGCAGCCGGAGTCGTATTTCTGAAACATGGTTGGTCTCCCCGCCTTGCGGTGCCTGACCATAATCGCTGGTAAGGTTGCGTGTAGAGCCGAATACATAGAACCGGGTGCCGTAGCTGGAGTCGTCGCCCTTCTTGGCGGGGATACTCTTGACCACATCGCCACGCCTGAATTCTTCGGGCGTTCCTCTTTCCAGCTTTCCGAAGTTAAGCGACACTAAATCTCCGTTTTCCTCGGTCCACCATTCGACTTCAAAAGTTTCGGCGATCGTGTTGAGTATATCCCAGCATTTGTCTCCATTGAAAGATACGAGTTTTGTCGCCTTGGGATTCTCGACGTCGATGGTTCCTACGCTCCAATTTTCGACGCCAAGATGTTTGTTCATGTTGGCCACGATCAGGGCGCCGAATGATTCGAGATCAGTAGTATTGTGAAATACCGCTTCGGGATTATCTCCGCCCAGCCAGAAGCAAACAAAACGCTTCATGTGGTTCTGCTGCGCCTCGAACTTGAGCGTGTATTTATATCCTCCGGTCTTGTTGTCGAACTCCGGATATACCGGGGCCATTATCTCGAACTTAAGGCCTTTGTACAGTATGTATGATCCTTGCGGAATTTGAATGTACTGAAGTTGATTGAAGGGAAGCTCAATATAATAGTCACTCATGAGGGCATATTTGATAATAGCCTCTTTCGTGACCGGAGCATCCAATATCTGTATTCCTAAAGGAGAATAAATTACCATCTGTCGTCTGTCGCCTGCATCGTCACAAGCTCAAGGCAAAGATTTCGACGGTCACGTGAATTACCAAGAAATTCGAAGTGAAAAAAAAAAAAAAAAGGGGGAATTTTTTCCCCGCCCCGAAAGTTTGTTATGAACGATTATTTGCCGTATAGAATGACAAATACCTTGCGATGGTATTTATTTATAGAAATAATGCGAAATAGATTCATATCTATTTATGTTGTCCGTGGCAATATTTGAACTTTTTGCCTGATCCGCATGGACACAATTCGTTTCGCTTAACTCTTCCAAATTTGTAATTGAATTCTGCGTCTTTTTGTGCTTTGTCAATCGCTTTGTCGTGTGCGACAAAATCAATTTTCTCCAAAGACGGAATCCGGAACGAAAATGTTGTATGGCCCCCTGCATTTGATATTGCAAAATCTCCTTGATTAATAATATCCATGCCTATCAATACATCCGTATTTCCTAAGTTACACCCAAGAGCAACAAGAGACTGTATGCCTACATGGTTAGGTAGCATTATATTAATCATATACTTATCTACATAACACACTCCAGCAGCATGCCCCATTTTTTCTGTTCCGCAAGGAATAAGTCCTAACTCTTTAGCTTTTGCTATTGATATACATGTTTTATTCGCACCAGTATCCCATACGGCAGAACAGGTGACTATTAGAGGTCTATCTTCTGGAGATGTTGTCGAAGGATCAAAAGCCTGACATATATGGCATTCAGTCCTAATTTCAAATGTAGTTTTATCAAATGTAGTTGAGAATGACCGAAAGGTAACCTCCCTTGCCATGTTATACAAAAATTACTCGTGAATGGAATGTGCTTGTGTATCCTTCTTCTCCGGGGGTACACAACTGAAGGATGAAATTACCTAACCCATACTTGGCAACAGCGTCGAAATAAGCTTCAGATTCATTATTATAAGCGCCGGCTACCTTGAAGTCAGTTATAACTAAATATTTGCCATTATAATCCTTGACCAGTTCCTCTTGGTGGTCGAGGTAATATTTAAATAACGCTTTTAAATCCGCCATAATTAGAACTGCTTTGTGTTAGACAAAAGGCTTCTGGGTCGGCATATTCATTATTAAGAAGGAATATACGGAAGCCAGAAGCGTAATTGTGTAGGCGAATTTACACGTTCGTGTTTAAACGTGCAAATTTTTGCCGACTTTTTTTGTCGCACTATGACAACGTGTATGTAATACATTTATTGCGCCAACATATAAAAACGCCCCGCATTTCTGCGAGGCGCCGGCATCGGGGAAGTATACAGGGGCTTATCTTATCGGTGCCATCTTCTTCGGGGTTTGGACCACCTCAAACTGCCTTGCGAGGAAATCCAATCCCTTCTGCGTCACGAGAACCTTGATGACCGTGAACGATTCGTGGTTGTTTCGGTCGATCAATTTCTCTTTCAACTCGAAGTAACCCCGGTTAATATACTCTTGTTTAGGCTCATTGCGATTGCAGAAGAATATCCCTCGCTCGCGGAGCCGCTGGAAGAGCGTGTTGCGGCCAAATGGTAGATTCAAAATCTTTGCCGCCTGCCCGACGTCGATCTTCTGGTCCGTGTCCAGTACCTTGTCCATCAGCTCGGCTTTCGGCGCGAGTGCCGCGACCTGCTTTTGGGCCTGCTCCAGCTGTTGTTTCTGCCGGGCTATGGTGTCATTGGCGACCAGCACGGCGCGTGCCATTATCATTTCGGGCGTGTCCGTCTCTTTGGCTGACATGTATCCGCCAGTCTTGCGGATGGAGGGGAGAACCTCATCGCATACCCAGTCCTGAAACTGCTCGGCCTGCGGGAGCTTCGACCGCATGACAAGGCGGTAAACATCGGATTCGGGGATGTATTTCACTTTTTGAACCCCACCATCTGTAGGGGTCGGCAAAATGGCGACCCCTTTACAATGTGTTGAAATTGCATCCGCTGTCCGCATATACCCTAATGATCTCGCTACATCATTCGCAAGAAACATAGGCTTGTCGTCGGACATAATGATACGTACACGCCCGAACTTCTCGTTATTGAATATTTGCAGATTGTTCATGGCTAACAGCATTTGGTTGTCGTAGGTTGTTCTAAATACTCCGATCTGTTCAAATAAGCATTGAGCGCGTCCATTTCGAGTGCGTGTATATAACTCTCTAATTGGATTTGCTTTTTGGTGGTTTCATTCAGCCATTTCATAGCCTGAGCGTACGCATTATAGTTATTTTGAGCACGCTGGTTAGCCTCAATGTAGAGTTGGTAATAGTCGGGGCTTGGATTCTTTTTCTTCATGGCTCGGCTATTTACATTGTGCGACATCAGAGTTCCCGCCCATCTTCATAAGAATGAAGGGATCAATAGGACGTGTGAGAGAGGTAGATGCAAATACTGCGATCTCGCGGTCTGTCTCCGCGATGTGTTTGTCAACCATATCGCAGTAACGGCTCAGAAGGTCAAAGTAAGCCTTCTTGTACTGCGCGGCTGTTCGCTCGGCTTCGATGCAGCGAGTTTGATAATCCGTTTCCGGAAGCGATGGTGTTTTCATAGATGTAAGCATTTGATAAAACAAAAAAACGAACGGGTACTACCTGCTGCTTACATCTTTACTCAAGAGGTTGGCGCGCCATTACAGCAACGCCACAGGGTTACCCGTCCGTATGTTCAATTTTCGGCACAAAAAAAAGCACCAATAATGGTGCATCTTGTGCACTCTTGAGTTTATGTAAGCGTTACAAATATAGAAAATTATTTTTAATCCACAAGGGCTTTAACACTATTTTTTACATCAGGAGTAAATTTTGTTTCTAAAATTTGCTACTATTGGAAATTTTGTAAATTTGTAATGTCAACTAATACCAATTACAATATGAGAAGATTTTTATTCATATGGTCACTTATTGTCTCAATGGCTTTTGTTGGATGCTCAGATAACGATGACAATGATAATAATAATATCTCTAATCCATTGCCCGGTACTACGTGGGGGATGATTGATGTTAGTAGTGGTGCCATATCGACGCTTGTATTTGATGACAATGAATGCAGCTATGGTTCAAGATACGGAGGTTCATCAAGCGATTATAAACGTGCCTTATATAGTTATACATACAAAGCATCAAAGGTTACATTAATCCCATTTAATGATGAGTTAACAATATTGGAAGGTATTATATCTGGTCCGGTAATGTTTGTAAAAGACGCTTCTTTAGGAGAAGATGTGGGGATTTTTGTAAAGCAGTAATTTAGTCGCAAACCGAGGCATTTGCCTCGGTTTTTTATTTGTTCCATCCAACACAACGCATAAATTTCGTACATTTGTATCAAATTAGTAAGCGCTTGCTCGCATTGGAAAAAGGGGAATAAATTTAACGACACCAACCTATGACACAAAAACAAGCCATACAATTATTCGAAGATCGCAAAGTTCGCACCGTATGGGATGACGATACCGAAACGTGGTATTTTTCTATTATCGACGTAATCGAAGCCCTAACAGGGACAGACCGACCTCGAAAGTATTGGAGTGACCTCAAAAAGAAGTTACAATACGAAGGAAGCGAAGTGTCCGAAAAAATCGGACAGTTGAAAATGTTGGCTTCGGACGGCAAAATGCGTTTTACAGATGTTGCAGACACACAGCAACTTTTCCGTTTGATACAGTCGATACCATCCCCGAAAGCTGAACCATTCAAGCAATGGATGGCACAAATTGCCAGCGACCGCCTCGACCAAATGCAGGATCCGGAACTGTCCATCCAGCAGGCGATGCTTGATTATAAGCGACTAGGATATTCCGACAACTGGATCAACCAGCGGCTAAAAAGTATGGAGGTTCGCAAAGAGTTGACTGATGAATGGCAGCGCAGAGGGGTGGAGGGGAAACAGTATGCCGCACTTACGGATATTATCACGATGGAGTGGGCCGGACGTAATACGAAATCATACAAGCAGTTTAAAGGCATAAAAAAAGAAAATTTGCGGGACAATATGACCAACATCGAATTGGCCCTCAATACGCTGGCAGAAGCCGCCGTAACGGAAATATCTAAACAACAACAGCCAAAAGGATTTCAGCATAATGTCCGGGTAGCCAAAAGTGGCGGCAGCGTTGCAAAGGCAGCCCGAAAACAACTCGAAAACCAACTGGGGCACTCGGTAATATCTCCCATCAATGCAAAACAAGTCCTTGGGAATGTCCCAGACAATCCTGTATCCGAAACTGCCTATCTTACTTCAACAGAAAAGATAACAAGGCCCATTATTTGCAATGATTCCGAGGATATTAAATAAACAGGCAACTTGAATTGGTTAGTGAAACTTTGGTGGAACTTCAAGTGGGGAATAAAGCCACCGGGCCAAGACGACCTGCCGGATATCATACCAGTTATCAGCAATAGCTAACTTTGAACTCGATTAGCTTCAGGCATAAAGCGAGGAGTGGTTAAAACCATTCCTCTTTTTTTGGATATTCCAATTTGAAATTGTAAATTTGGGTTACTAACTCACTAAAATTTATTGTATGAAGAAGTATTTACTACTGTTATTATTCGCTGTTTTATGCGCTTATGCCAAAGCACAAAACACGCCTAGATACCAAGGCGAAGTGAACATTGGTTATGGTTTCGGGATAGGTGATTATCAAATGGATAGATTTTATATTGAAACTATACATGGTGCCCGAATTATTCCTAATCTTTTTTTAGGTGCAGGCGCTGGATTGGCATTATTAGATAATGGGCACGCAACAATTCCCGTATTTGCGGATATAAAAGGATACCTAACTAAAAGCAAAATAGCACCGTATATATTTGCTAATCTCGGATATGGTTTTGGCGATGAAAAAGGATTTTATGGAGCCGGCGGTTTGGGTGTTGATTTTTCTGTGGCCCCGACATTAGGTGTTTTTATAAATATCGGGTATCAATCTTTGGGTATCGCCGACAATATCCAAGAAAACGGCATTTACGGCCCATCTAATATGGGCGCATTCTTAATACAAGCGGGATTTAGATTTTGAACAATTAAATTAAAGCCGGAGATGCAATTCCCCGGCTTTATTTTTTCATTTACTCTTCTTTATCCTCGCCCCTGTCTGCGGGGTTTGGCTCGTTGAACTTTACGGTTAATTGCGACGTCAGACGGTCGCCGGATATGTTGTAGCTGCCTGAATTTCCGACATATGTCAGGTGGTATATTTCATCACTTATTCCCGGTACCGATATATCTACCTTACCTAAGTGTAGCATCCGGATAAAAGTATCGTAGTTTAAAAGATGCTCCTCCGGGGTTTCTCCCGTAATTATAAAAGTCAATGTTAAATCCCGTGCCGCCAATTTGGGTTTGTCGGGATATATGACCTCCTTGCCGTCTTTCTTGGGGTCCTCATTCTCCACGAAGTCTTTCAGGCTGGCAGGGGATTTTAACCCGGCAATAAACCCGGAACCCATTGCAACGCCCATTGTGTAGGTGTCTGTTTTGTTGATGAATAAATCTCCGATCATTGCTTATTTGTTTAATTCTTTCGTTAGATAAGATTCTGCTGTATCAATGACATCATAGCCTTTTGAGCTGACGAAAGAAGCGTAGAACATACCGTCGGCAAATACGATGCTGGTGCCTGCTTTGTTAACTTCATTAAGCCATTTCGTTATCGCGGCGGCGGCCTCGTCTCCGTAGTTCATTCCGCTTATATAGCGTCGCTTTTCCTTGCCATCATACGTCACAACATATCCGAGCGAACTGCGAAGATTCCATGTGTGATTTCGGTAATCGGCTTCGATCTGCTGGAGTTTAACCGCTTCACGAGCCTTCTCATCCATGAAATCTACAACCTCCTCTTCGATGCCGTCGATAAATTTGGTCAGGTCCGATATGTCCTTTTCAATTTTCATTACAGTTCACTTGTATTGCGCTTGATCGCCGCTATGTCTTCCCGAATTTCCGTCAGAGCAGCCTTCATAACAGCTGTATTCCCGTTTATTTCGACGATCTCCATGTAGGTCATAACAGCGTACCGGAGCAGCTCATTGTCCACTTGTACGCTTGTATATATGGCTGTTTCGATATTTCCGATGGAGTTCAGCAGCCCGATAATAGATTGAGTTTGCATCATCACATATCCTCGGATGTCGGTAACCTTGCCTTGAATGTCCGTGAATCGGCCGTTTAACTCGTCGCCGGTATCTTGAGACATGGCCTGAAATCCGCGAGATGTCGCCTCTTGGCCCCCTGCTTCTGTCTCCCACTGCAGACCGCGCTCCTCGGCGGCCTGTTTGAGCCGCTCCCATAATTCTTGCCCTACCTTTTGCTGGGCAAGAACATCATCAAGCATTGTATCTACAACTCCGGCAAGTGCATTGTACCTCTCTTCATCTGAGAGTGACAGATCCCGATTTATGGCGTCAATTTTTTTCTGCGCTTTTTCTATTTCGGGTCCTATAGTTGCCGTGTATAACACCTGCTTTGCAAGATTCTTAAGCATATTGCCAGCCGCTTCACCAAAGGCATCCGCGGCATTTGTTCCTTGTTCGAAAGAATCAACCAACGCATCGGTCAGCGTGGTTCCTAATTCACCGAACATATCATTGAGGTAATCATTGACAGCCTTTATTGCTTCTTCATATGTCTCCCAATTATTTACCAGTTCTTTGAGGTACGTCTGATTTTCTTTGGTTAGATGTTTAAACGTGTCACTATTTCCTTCTACAAATTCTTTGAGGGCTTGCATATTTACATTATTGCCTTCAAATAATTCAGGGAGCATGTCTTTAAGAGATTTATACTTTGCACTTCGTAGCCAAGTAGAATGTCTAACTTGAACCTGCATATTGGCAATAGAAGCATAAAGATTTTCCCACTCTTTTGCTCTTTTTCGTAGATTTGCCAATCCTGTGGCCTCGCCCTTGCTACCGACAAATTCGAATTCTTCTCCACGATTTCTAATTTTATCCATTGTTGCCTGATAGGCATTCATGGCGTCAGTTAAGGCTGTTACATTATTAACATAATCCCCAAAGGCATCGTGACCGAAAATTGTGGAAAAAATATCCGAGTTTAACCGGGCGCGTTCATTCATCACGCGTAGTTCTTCGTTTAATTCTTGGGCTTCTCGGATATTCCGCTCCATTGAAGTTTCCGTATCTCCGAATATACTGGCAATACTTTGTATGACTTTCAACGCAGCTTGAATAATGGCCAAAATTACAGATGCCCGTTCTACTTTTTGGATGGTGGTTGCTGCTACTTCTCCTGTCTTCTCAATTCCTTCTGCCGAATTTTCCGCAAGGGTTTTGATGCTGTCGATCATTTTCAGTGAATTGACAGTAATCTTGCTCGCGGTCGATATTACTTCTCCCATCGCACCGCCCGCAGCTTCGCCGATGTCGTTAAATTGTCCTTCAATTTTAGTGAGCGTGCTGTATAGTTTCTGCCACTTTTCAAAGGATTCGCTGTGCTCTTCGTCGCTTACCGGGTCCAATTTATTAATGGCGGATAATTGTGCCCGAAGAACATTTATTTTATTTCGCAGATCATCCCCCTGCTCAGAATCCGAAGAAGGGAGTTTATTAAATTCATCTTCAAGCGTTTTTAATGCAACTTTTATCTCTCTCTTTAGTTTTTCTATATCTTCTTTTGTCTTGCTGATTAGGCTATTGACAAAGTCGCCACCTTCTACCTCAAGGGCAGCCATCGCGGCGTCTTTTTCGGCTCTCAATGCTTCGGCCGTTCCCGCGTCTTTTGCTAAACTGATTTTTCTGTCGTAATACTCTTTCGTAGCTTGCATTTTTTCTAAAATGGTACCGTACTTCATGTAGTACTCATTCCACGCATCAAGCTGTTCATTAAGGTATTCTTTGGTATTTTTTATCCCAGCTTCTGACAAAAAGGCATTCATCCACTCTTCGTCTTTTAAAGCTTGATTGGCTTCTCTCACCGCTGTTGCATATTCTCTTACTCCTTCTGCAGCTTTGATGTTGTCGGCGTAATATACTCCTTGGAGTTTGTGGTATTTTTCGCCGGCAGATCCATCGGCAGCAACGTTTGTGGCTATAACGAGTCCCTTTGTATCTGCGGCAAGGATATCTTGCGCTCCTTCAAGTTGGGTGTATATGTAATCTTCCAATTCTTGCGGAGACAAGATATCCCCATTGGGAAGGATAGGAGTGACTAATATTTCAGTCACTTTGCCCTTGGCGTCCAAAATGCCAAATTGACTGCTGAAAACGGTGGCGATACCTTCTCCTGCATCCTCCCAGCCTTTCTTTACCAATTCTGCCGCTGCAACAAGTGGCCGAGCTAAATGCTCGACGTTTCCTTTGTATTGGGCTACCATCTGTTGCCCGGCAAGGAATCTTTCCGAGGATGTGTCATTCTTGTACTGGGCATCAATTTCTTTTTTTTGTAACTCAAATAGCTTTTTTTCTGCTTCTTGTATGGCTCGCGCGCGCTTTTGGTAGTCGAGGTCTATTTGCGCAAGTTTCTTGGCCGTTCCGTCTTTCATGGAGTCAACCTCGGCCTGTAACGCATCGTCCCGGAGCTTTTGCAGTTTATGATTGAGTGCCTTCAGGTTGCGCTCTTGGTCGGATGCGGCCTTTTCTGCGGCGCTTTTGGCTTCATCACGGGCTTTTTTTGCCTCCGCGTTGAGTTCGGCAGGGGTTTTTACTGTATATAGTTTCTCTGCTGCAGGAGCAAGCTTTTCGATGCCGGCATTTATCGCTGCAATGAAGGCATCTACATCTCCTTCATAGCCCTCGTTTATCTGCTTCCAGATGTCATCTCCTTCTTCGCCCATCTTTTTTAGGGCTGAAATGAATTCTTCCCGGAATTTAGATAATCCTGTTCTGCTTTCCGCAAAACCTTTGGCACCCCATATTGCATTCGGACCGCCTTGCCCCATATCCGCGTAAATGTTTATTGCCTTTTCATATTCTTTTCTGTATTCTTTTAAAGCGCGGGAATAATTGGTATAGGCGTCGCCAGTTTGTTCAATACGGGCTATACTTTTTTTCTCCTCTGTAATAAGCTCTTGGGCGGCTTTGGCTTGTGCAACCTCAATAATTGCATCACGCAGGTTTTCATAGGCGCCGACGGCATTTCCGACCATAATCTGTTCTGCGGCCATATTGCCGAAATAGGCAGGGTAGATGTCTTGCAGCTTCTTGACGGCCTCGGCCCGTTCTTCATAGGGCTTGGAGAGGTCGGTTGCGGCATTATACAGCAGGTTCAGTTTGGTTAATTCGGATTGGGCCGACACAGAGCCTTGAGCCATCGCGGAATTGAATTGCTCAAGGGCGGCAGCGGCGGCATCTATTGCTGTCTTGCCTTTAAACAGCGATGTCACCCAGCTCGTTATCTCCTTTCCGTAAAGGGTAAGTACGGTAACTCCGGCGACAAGCAAAGTTTGCCACGAGATAATTGATTTGGCGATCTGCTTCCATACCGGAATAAACGATTGTCCGGTTTTTTTAAGTTCCTCTACGGATTTTCTCGCTTTGGATATTTCATCTGCCAGCATCGGCAGGTTGTTGGATATGGCCGAAAAGAACACTTGAGGACCATACGCCAACGCTGGCAATTCACGGGCGACTTGCTGAATCTGGAATCCGAGGTTATTGAATCCCGACGCATAGTCGCCTACCTTGCGGTTGTGGATGCCCATTGTAGCATCGAGTTCTTTAACTTTCGTGTCAAGGGATTCGATGTTTTTGAGCAGGTTTTGCCCCCAGCCGCTTGTTCGTTCGCTTTCATTCAACGAGCGATATACGGTGCGCATTCGTGATAGGGCTTGCGACATCTCATCAATGGACCCTCTTGCAACCTGTTCGAACTTGATTTGATTGACTAATTCTTTTCTGGCGCGAGATATGGCCTGTTTGTATTCCTCGATGGATAGCGTAGCTTCAAGGCGGCTTGACTTCTGATTCTGCGTCAATTTCATGCCTTGACTCTCCGCTTTATTCAGGCTGTCTATCTCCGATTTAAGACGCTTTATTTGAGCTTCGTATTGAGATATGAGGATGACATTCTCCTTTTTTGAAGCATTGACGGTTTTTAATTCTTCGATTAATTCATGATACGCTGCCGTCTCGGCCTTGGCCGCTTGTGCCCCGGCTGTAGATTCCCCACCTGTGTTCCCTATAGTGGCCGAAGCCGCTGTTTTGGCCGCCGCATCCATCGCCTGACGTTCCATTTGGGCAATCTTGCGCATGGACTGCTCCACACGGGCCTCCATTTCTCCGATCTTGCGGTTTATGACGTCGAAATCCTTGGTGCTGTCAGGGATGTCTGCCAGCACGCGCCGCAACTGCTCAAGCATGCTGATGAAGCTCTTGAGTTTGTCGGTTTCCGCATTTATTTTGAATGATAAAGCACTCATTGATGTATTTTATTACCTCGTCTTTTATTACCTCTTCTTTTGGCCATTTCGGCCCCCGATCCTTTGACTATCTTTTTCTCGTCGCCGACGAGCGTGCGGACCTTGTCCGTCATCATCAGAAGCATGGTAGGGTAGTTTATGCCCTGAAACGCCTCTTTGTAGGATATGTTCAGCTGGTCCATCATCGTCGCCATGATCCCGGTTATAGTGTTGTTGCCGACGGTCTCCGCAATGGTATTGCGCCGGGTCTTGTCGATCTTGACCGAATCGAACAAGTCTTTCCCCGACACTATTTCTGCTATAGCGCAGGTGGCGTGGGATATTTCCTCATAGGAGGCATATCTCTTGGCGTACCATAGAAATACCTTCTGCGCCCACTTGCGCCGGAACATAAGCCGCGATATTGTGCCCAGAGAGAATCTTTGCCGGCCTTGTATCGACACATCTATCCGCCCGGCAGCAAAGGCCCTTGCCAAGTCTTTGACAAAAGGCTGGTACATCCGGAATGTGAACATTCCGAGCTTTACCGCGACATGATGCTTGTTCAGCAGTGACCGGGCGACAATGTCCGCTGATTTAATCATGATCTTTGGATATGGTTGTCGCTAATCCCTCCATCACGGCGGCCACCGATGCAATGTCCTCCAGCGGAATCATCAGCAAGGTTTTCTGATAGCAGTCGAACAGCTCGGCGAAGGTGCTTCGCTTCATAAAGCGACGGCACAGGAGCCATGCCCTGAGGCGGTGGAATATGCTCCGGCTGCCCACGATTGCCAGCGCAACGCTGTAGGCCATTGCGGCTATGCATGCCTTGCTTTCATCCGGCTCTTTTTTTACGTCGATTGCCGTCATAATGCGGGTGGCGGTCATCGGAGACATTTTGTATATCGTGTATCCTTTTGAAGCGATACGTATGCTGATAAAGTCTAATTTCATGGTAATTGTTATAATGGAATAGGGGTGAGGGGCTTATGCCTCCCACCCCCGTACTTGAATGTTGACAGGTTGCTAAATGCTCTCCTCTTCGGAAGCATCGAACCAGTATTCCGAAGAAACCGCTGCGTTGTCGGGTTCGAGTGCCGTGGCCACAACGCCAATAGCACTTGCGCCGTCGGTCTGGGCGTCGCGTGCGATAACCGACGCCTTCGGGAATACGCAGTACTGATTGTCTTCGGTAAGGGCAACCATGAACCTCTCGATTATTACCACGCCCCGGTTGCGCTTCCACGACGTTGCGGTTGCGGTGCCGCCCATGAGGTCGGCCTTCGTCGAATAGTCGTATTGACCGATGGTGAAACTCATCTGGATATTTCCCATCTCGGTCGATTGGCGGTATACGCCGTTTGTGAGCTGATTCCGGTACTCGGTGGTAGACGGTTCCTCCTCCTCGATACTCCATGTATCTTGGTGAATGTTCTCGACCTGCTTGGTACTCTCGTCGCTCAAGAGCGTTTTGAGTGAAGCAAGGGTGACATCCGCCGTGACCCTTGCAGGGTCTCCGTAATACAGCTTCTTGATTCCTACTGCTGTTACTTTTGCCATTGTTTTAGTTGTTTTTAATGTTCAATACTCTGAATAATACCCGGATATAGACATAGTGGCATCCTAAGTTCGGATCTTCCTCGCGGCCGATATTTTCATATCTGTACCTATATGCGGATTCGTCGTAAGTGCCGTAGGTCCATTCCTTGAATCTGGCTTTCGCCGCTCGTTCAAGCTCGTCCAGACGCTGGAGATTTGCTTTTCCTTTAATATCGGGGACACATAAGTTGACAGCGATGAAGCAATCTTCCCAATACGTGGCGGGGGTTTGCGGCGAAGTAGGCACTACTACAATGCGTTCCGTCTTTATCCTACCTTCGGGCGTCGCCCATGAAGGAAATGCCTTAATGCCGAAGAGAGAACAACTTTGAATAAGGATGTTTTGTGCATCTGCGGTGGTTATCATTGCATAATCCTTTTAAAGCCATATCTTGGTGCTTTCATATCTTTGTCCGCTTTTGTAGAACCCCAATACGGGGTATGATACCGAATCTTCTAAAGTGGATCCTATTTGACTGCCATGCCGGTGATCGAATATGTTCCTGCCTCGATTGTCAATGATACGAACCTCTTCTTTTTCTTCAATTGGTTCTATGTTGGGCGGCATAATCACTTCATAAGTGTATTGAATAACTACCCCATTTTGTGATTTGATGAATTGCGCTCTCCCGTTGTAATGGGCATTGCATCTACCGACCACCCGCCATTTGTTGACGGCTGCATCCCATATCTCCAATGTATATGGAAATCGAATCATAGGTCCATAAAGAAGATTTGTGGTTCCGGGTCAAATTCGGCGGCAATATCGGTTAGGCCATTATCCTTTGCAAGAGCACAGATGCGCTTGCGCAACATATCCGTATCATATCCGAGGGAGTATCCTCCGTTGCCTTCGGACGAAAGAACGATGAGCTGTTTTAAAACGTCGATTGCTGCCTTTGCAACAGAAATCCTATAGCAAGGTGCATATTCGTCTTTTACAGACATCTCTGCGTCCGTGCAGGCAATCGTAATCAGATTATCATCTACGTTGTAAGGATATAGCCGTGCCGATATTGCGTCGAAAACCGTCATGTCCGTATTTGTTAAGCGTTCATAGTGGACAGATCGAGAATAGCGATTTTGTTGGGTGCCGTGAAGTTCGGGATCCACTCGGCTCCGTATTCGTTAAAGCGGCCCTCTTCGGTTCGCCAGTTCGAGATCCACATACCACCTTCAAGCCGCGTATACGTCTTGTTCGGAACGGGATCGGAAATCTCGTACGGCTCGTGCCACATCATCTTGCCGATCTTGTCCTGTGGGAGCAGCGTAATGCGATTGTCCTTGAATACCTGCTTGCTCGTACCATCAGGCATCGCCACCATGTCGTCGATGATTCGGACCGGAGGCAGGCCGATACCCGCAAACACCTGATTAGTCATAGCGTCAGTGATGAGACCGCCCGAAAGAGCCATCTGTGCGCCACCGAGAATCATCTTGTAGGTGTTGGTGAATTCCCTGGCGCCGACAATGTTCTTGTTGAAGGTAGAACGCGACATCTCCATTACGGAGAACCGGCCCATTGTCGGCCGCAAAGCCTCGATCTGACTTTTCAGGTAGGTGATAAAGCTGTCCTTGTCTGATGTAGCCGGGGTAATGCGCTTGACAGGCAACTCCATGTCGAGCAACGCGACACCTTGCGGGTTATCCGCAAGAGAGACCGACGCTCTGCCGTCGGAACGAAGATCGCCGACTACGAGATCCATGCGCTTGTGGGGCGCAAGGCGAAGCTGACGGATGTCGTCGTAGATGTAGTTGATGATGGCATTCATCGCGGCCGCCTGTTCTGATGTGCGTGCGGAGTTGAATTTGTCGATGAGCGACTTGATCATATCCAGACGGTCGTTATCCATCTGATAGCGGTCCCCCAAGTAGGCGACTTCACCGTATCCACTCCCCAATGACTTGCGCTCCCGGAGAGGTTTGTTGGAGTTGCGGTCGATGATTGAACCTGCCGTCACGCCTGTTACGGTTCCGAGATATGCTTTGAAGATTCTGGATTTGGTTTCCTCGAAGTCAAGATATCGCTTCCAGAATATTTCATCTTCTTGCAATGCTGTAGTGCGGTCGATGACCGCCTTGACGACATTGGGGTCGTTGAAAAGAATTTCGAGTGTTAATTTCATCGTTGTCGTAGTTTAGAAGGTGAACAGGAAGCGTGAAGTGAGCGACTCTTTGTCTTTCTCAGAAATCGGAACGTATAGTTTCGACTCCCTAACTTCGTAGGCTCTGCCGATGGCCGCAACTGTCGCACCGGGTTCGACTTTTGTTACTGCATAATTGAGGAAGTTGGCAGTTGCCTTCGGCGTCGTCCCATCTGCGGCAGTGGTCTCGAATAGCACGGCGTCGGCTTCTGCGGCGAGTGCCGCACTCATCGTAAGTTCGTCGTATTTATCGTTGTTAGTATTGATGCTTGAAACAGTTGCACCACTGGTACCATCACCTAAGTGCATGCCTTTGTAGGCAAGTGATCCTTTGGCAATCTTGATCTTTGTACCGGTAGTCACTTTTTCAACTACCTTGACGTTCTTAACCGCGGATGCTTTGCGCGTCTTCAGATCGACGTGCAGAGGCGTAAGCGGCATAAGCATCGTTCCATTCGGGACATTTGTGTCCTCGAAATTGAAACCTCCGGAAAGTCTGTAGACTGTGTCAAATCGGCACAATTCTTTCAGTACGTCCATCGGATTCAGGTTGTAATGAAATCCTGCGGGCATTTTTTTACTTGTTTTGGTGTTTAACAATGTCTTCTGTACCCTTGTTAATCAGTTTGGCGATGTCATCTCCGCTATTGGGGATGCCGCCACCCTGAGCGGGCGCTTCGGATAACTCGAAACCTGCGTCAGCCAGTTCCTGTCTTGCGCTTTTGAAATACTCGTCGAGATCGGCGTCTTGCGCGATGTTTAGTTTGGCTGCGAATTTTTCAGGGATTCCGTACTCTTTGGCTTTTGATGCGATGGTGGCAGCTCGCTGCGCGGCCTGCTGGGTTTGCAACATTGCCGCTGCCTGCTCCTCACGGAGTGTTTTCAGCAATTCAGCCTTCATAGCTTCGGGGTCAAAGGGATTTCCGGGTTCGTTTTTTTGCTGCTCGCCCCCGTTAGCAGGTGTCGCGTTTGTCTTGTTGGCTTTGGCTTTCTCGACTGCCGATGTTACTCGGCTATCAATTTCGGCCTGCATTGCCGAAAGTGCTGACTTTTGCCCCTCGACTACTGCGTCAAGGTTCTCGTCAGTAATCAACCCCGTTGCGGCCAGCGACTCGGCTACCCCGTCGATTGCTTTGGAACTGAACCCCAAGCTGCTATACTTGGTTTTCAGCGCTTCAATAATTTTTGCTTTCATTTCAGGTCTATTGTATTGGATATGTCATTGTAGTCAAAGCATAAAAAAGTCTGTTGGCTTAGAAGGCCAACAGACTGATTTTAATTATTAGTTGTTATTTCGTCGATGTCTGTCGCTTGATCCTCCACAAGCTCAAGGCAAAGATTTCGACGGTCACGTGAATTACCAAATACTTATGTCATTTTTTAACATTGGAAATTATTTTTATTTTTCCAATGCTTTCATGGCACTTCCCTCTTTTGTGTCGTTACTTTCGATAAGTTTTATTTCATCATCCACATCATCTACAAGACCAGCCAGCATTACACCGGTTTTGAGCGAAGCAATGGGTTTTCCACATGCGTCTGTAGCATTTTTGATCTTCTCGGCTATATCGTCGATACTGAAAGGCTGTATCTCGGTTTCAATATCAATAGTCTCTGCAGCACGCATGTACTCCGCATTTAAAGATCCTACGGCAGAGACAAGAAAGTTGTATCTGCGCTGTATGTGCTCGCCGATTACTTCTGCATGATTATCGACGGCAAGATTAGTTCCCATAAATAGGAACTGAAACGCTCTGCCTGACGGAACGTCTCCAAGCCCTTTCAATGCTTCCAGCGAAAGTTGCGGAGTGTTGGTCAGTTGATAGGCTTTACTCCAAAGGCCATCAAGTTCCAACCGCACTGAATCACTTGCCTGATCCCAATTCAGATAATACACTTTTCCGCCGTTGGTGATCTTTATCATCCTGTTTTTCCCTGATTGCTGAGGAGTGCCGTGTATTTCACCTTCAAGAATAAGATATGGGAAGAAGCATCGATCGATACAATCTGCGAAGTTAGACAAAAGGCGCTCCAAGCGTTCGCGGATAGGTTTGATGGTATGGCATAGAGTTTTGCATCTATACGAATATATGGTAGGGTTCTTTGCGAATCCGTGCTTGAATTCGCCGACTTTGATCCAATCGGAATCAAGTCGCCACTTATACACCTTTTCATCTGTGACAGTCATGAAGTATTCTACTTCGGTTCCATCAACTTCTTTTACGGAGTATTGGCGACTTAAAGCCAGATAGTCGCCAGAATCGTCAAAAAGGGGGTATAGTTTGTCTCCCCTAAACGGCGACCATATTGCACAACGCAACTTGTATTTGGGTGATACACTACCCCCGAATGCTTTTTTCACCTGAGCCAGCATCTTACGCCAAAAACCTTCGTCCTTAACGGCGTACCAATATTCAGCAACTTCGGTCTCAGAGAGCCAAGAGCGGACGAGACGTTTGTTGTTGTAGCGCATCTTGTTTTTTCGGCAGATGCTGTCTATGATGTTGAGCAGCTCTTTTTCTTCCTCATTATTCGGGCTGCAATTTACCTTGGGATCCTTCCCGACGGTCCATGCAGTATGAATGTTCGTAATGTCCTGCTCTAAAGGCAACGGGATGCGGTTTGTCGGATTTACATCGTCTTTTTTATATCGAGCTGGGATGACTTTGCCTGTCTTCGGGTCCTGCTTGGCCTCTTCAACGATAACTTTTCCGTCAGGGCGAATTTCAGGATCCATTACATCGTGTTTGTCAGGGTCCCAATCTTTATACAATGTTTCTGCATCGGGCAGAGGAGTGCGACGGTGCTTGAGATAATCAATCTTTTCCGCTTCCGTGGGTAATGCAAATATTTCCTGTAAGGTCTTCATACAGTTTTATTAAAAATATCCTTCGTAATTTTTCACATGTTGAATTTTACCGAGTATCTTGCCGAGTACATAATATCGTACCGCATCGATTAAGTGGTCGGCCTGTCCATCGGCAGGGGTGTTTATGGGCCTGCCGTCTTTATCCTTCCCCCATACGTAATTTCGGAACTCCATGAGCATATTGTATGATCGTTCAGTTACGTATATTTCCATCTCAAGCATTTTATCAATGCCAGCTATAATTGACCTCCCGCTTTTGTCTACTGGATATATCATGATTCCAGCATTGGCGATTTCGTCAATTAGACGCGGATCAGCGGATTCAGACATGACTTGTAGATCAGGGACCTTTTTTAACTCGACAATGATGTCTTTTGTAAGCATATGGGTACGGTAACACAACTCGTCAATATACAGACAGTTATTGCCAATCATTCCACATTTTGCTATGGCCGTCGGATCATTGGTGTATCCGAAGTCCTGCCCGATAGCTACATTCTCGCACCAAGCAGGGAAATCCTTGATGATATGTATATTCTTGAATATCGCTCCTTCGGCGACGTCTTCCCATCGTCCCATGACAATGTGAGCATATTTATCGGGATTTTCGACTTTCATCCGTTCTACTTCCCGGATAAATTCTTCGCTCAGATTCTCTATGTTGTCCAAATATGTAGTGTGTATATGCAATACATTTGGATGTGTGCTTATTTGTACATCTACGCCATCATATTGGACGATCTTATGTGTCTTCTCAATATACTTGCGATAAATGAAGTGGTTGGAATCAGTAGGGTTCATAATAATGATAACCCTATTTTGGATTCCCTTCTGACGAATCGAAAGCACGAGTTTGTCAAAGTCTGTTTCACTCGTCCATTCTTCGGCCTCATCACACACGAAAGTTGTGATTCCTTGTATGGATTTGAGCTTGGCCGTTTGGTTGCCGGATGATGTCTTGATACCCCGGAACAGCACCTTGCTTCCTGACACTGTATTTTCTATATCAGTCTTGGTGGTATGGAAAAAATCGCTGGTGCCGTCAGCTTCTATCTTCTCTGTAAATTCCGGGATGACAGATATGGCGGCAGATGTCATTGTATAGCGGCAATACAGAATAATATGCCCCTCCTCGAATGTTAGGCGTTCGACAAAGGCGCCGGCATTAAACGATTTCCCGCTGCCTCGGCCGCCGGTTATCAGAATGATAAAATGCTCGGTATCGTCATAAAGAGGAAGATATATGTCTTGCGGCTCAATCATTTTTTACGTATCCGATCTTTTATCCATTCTCTAACAGGAATGGAACCTTTTAAATCGATCTCTTTTTTCTCTGGCGCATCATAGCCCAGCATTTTGGATATGCGCTCGATGGTCCATGATTTGCCATGCAACTTTAGCTCGATCCCGTTCTTCCCCTCCTTGATGCTCTCAATGGCTCGGACCTGCCTGTCAGTGAGCTGGTCGAAGTCCTTGAAAACAAGTTTTTGAACTTCTGTATATTCGACGGGAACCCCTGCCTTCTTATCGCGTTTGCTTTGGGGCAGGGGGACCCGCTCTGTAACCAGATTTACATAGTCTGTTATGCGGGCTTCCAGTATTGCGCCGAGTTCTTCCAATACCCGCTCTTTGGATATGTCGCTTGCCTTCTGCAATTCGGTCTGCAGCTCTTTGACCCTTTGTGTTACCTTTGTGTCGGATAACAATTGCGAGGCGTTGCACCAAACAGAATCATCACTCATCTTCGAGCAGTCATACGCAAATCGGTAAGCCTCGGACGCATTTCCGCATTCGAGGTACTTGTTGCAAAACTTCTCCTGTTTTATGGTAAGACCTTTTGCCATGATATATTATTCAGAGCAAAGGTTGTTGCGGTCCCGTGAATTACCAAAAGGCGGAGTGAAAAAGTTTTTCCCGTCTATATGGTGTTGTACCATCTTCTGGGTATACTTATTGTCTGTCTGTATTCCCTGCCGTTTGGCGAGTATTTCGTGACGAATAAATTTCTTGCAGCGTAATGCCGTTGCGTTTATGGCGATCATCAATTCGTCACGGTTCATAAACAGCGTGATGTTGCCCCTGTCATCCTGTGGTACCAATCCTTTTGCCTTTCGAGTCATAAGAAAAAAGTCTGCTGGCGCATGACGGCCAACAGACTTCCTAATCACGTAACTCCAACAAAAAGGTATTTCCGATTGTGTCCGTTGCTTGCGCCATCACAAGCATCTGGGACAAAGGTGTGCACGTTCGGCACATTATGCAAGAGTTTGGCGAAAAATTTTCAGATTTTTTTTGCACTTTTATTCTAAAGACGGTAAATTGTTCAAAAGGTTTGTGTTTTGCTATAGGGAAAATCTTATTTTGGTGGGTAATATTGTTCAAAAGGTACAAAAAAAGCCCCGGATTATCCGAGGCCAAAGAAATATAATGTTGGAGGGGGTTATTTCTTCTCTTCTTCACTTTCTCCTGCAACCTGAAGCCTTTTGTTGTTGAGTAGATCCATCATGTCAATAAGATGAAAATTATACTTACCCATCGGATATGATGCAGTCATATTTGCAATATAGGCTCTCAGGTTCGTAATACATATGTTGACGCCGGAGTGAAGTACTAAAGCATCTAGTTGGGTGTCTTCATCCACTTTGGTATTCATATTGAAAACTCCGCACCCTTCCGCCATTATGCTGTACCCGGCCTGATTGTCAGGATTTATTTTAACAGATACAAAGACAAAGTAAACCCCTTCCTCTTTATTCTGATGTATGTCAAAATCTATGTCAATAGGGTAGCGAGCCATGAATTCATTACATGACATATCGCCGGATACCTCAGTAACGGGTTGGAAAGTGCATTTACTTCTTAGTATCGAAAATTCTCGTATTTCTAATTCTGAGGGTTTTGCTAACATCTTTATGCGGCATTTTCGGGTTTAAGATCACCTGATTCAATAATGATTCGATTCGTTGCATCTTCTCCTTTTGTTGTGGATGACATGCAGGACCTTTGGGCAAGCAACGATTGACCCAACTTAGCATAATCTATCTTATCTTCCCTTATTGCCTGCTCAATTGGTTTAAATCTTATTTCAGGTATATAACCGAAAGCTAAGGACAACTCCACAAACTTGGAAATGCGATGATCGTAATTGCCATTGAATAATTGACTCACGTAACTTTTGGTAACTCCTAAATGTTCTGCCAGCTGAACTTTATTCTTGTTTTCTTTTTTCATAAAGTTTCTGGCGCAATTATAAAGAGCTACTTGTATTTTCGTGATCCAATACTCAGGCGATGATAAAATCTCATTCCGTTTCATTGTTATCTGTTTTTAATTCGTTAATAGGGGGAATGCTTTTGATGAATCGCGTCAAGCGTTCTATGTCGCGTGGCTGATCGTTCTTATATCCCCCGCATACTATACAAACATTTGGCTCTTCTCTTAATACGTATATGCGCAAGTTCTTATTCTTGAATTCATATAGATTGTCTGTTCCTTGAATTTTGCGAAACTGGCTTAATGTCAGATGTTGAACATCAAGTATATCCATCAGTGCAAATATTCTTATCAGAGACTTTTTATCCAGCGCATTTCTCTCGACCTCCTCGCAATACTCGTCAAATTCACAATACTTATCTTTTATTAATTTATAAAATTCAAGTTTGGGGTTGTTGACAAGTTCCAGCTTTTGTTTCGCAAAGATACTCATAAAGGTTTGGTTTAGCAATAGCTTAACTGAAAATGTTTATCAGTTTTTTTTATAGCATTATTGGAGGTGCATATTTTATGCCACTGATGGGAAGGTATTATAACAATTATAGGTTTAATACTTTATCCTATTTTATTCGATTTTTCTATATTGCATTTTTGGCAAAGCAGCTGCATATTATCTAACGTAGTTGCTCCGCCTTTGGAGAAAGGTATAATATGATCAAGTTGCAAGTTTTGCGTAGAACCGCAAAATACACACCTGCCACCATCACGTTTATATACCGCATCAACTATTTCCCGCGGAATAGGTGGTCGTTTAGGTTGTTCCCCAAATAGTTCTCCGCTATCAATTAATTCCTGTCGTACAATTTTCTCTAACTGTTGACGACGATATTTTTCTTTAATTCGTTCAGCTATAGAAGCTTTTTCGCGTTCTTGCTGTGCTTGTTGATATAATAATCTATGCCGCTCCTCTTCTTCTGATGATACTGAAGCCTTATGATAATCTCCTGATTCGAGATATTTTTCTAAATCTACAATATTGTCAAATAATATTTTTCGAGGATCAATTCCATATTGAAGGCTTACAATACTTGCACGTTCGAGTTGCGTCATGATACGTCCGGCACGATTAAATCCAACTTCAAAATTGCGTTGTATTTCTGCTATTGATATGCTGCCGTTGGTGACTGCATAACGGGCAACTTCTTCAAATAATGAATCGTACTTTACGGGGACTGATTCTTCGAAATAGTAATCCATAATCTTTTATACTATAAAAATAATCCGAAGCTATTATTTTTTAGTCTATTGACGTCTTGACCGTTTTTAAAGGAGACCGTAATCTCCTTTAAGTGGGTTGCTCGCTATATGGAGCTTATTTTAGACGGTTTAATTTTGTCATATTTCTTTCGCTCTAATGGAGATGGAATAAGGCTAATTAGAATACCGCTACGCCTCTTTTTTTTGGGCGACTTCGCCCTTCCCTTTCTCTCTCTCTTCTCGGTACAGGTCAATTAATGCCCCATTTTGCCGAATCAACTCCTCATTTTGCCGGAGTAATGAATCTAAGAATCTCTTCATAGTGCTTGGGTTATTAAATTCAGCTTCCAGAAGTGCGACGTCTCCACCTCCTTGGCTGACTGGTTGCTCCACCGCAATTAGCATTGGTTCTTCTTCATGGAGAAGCCAATTTCTATTTATATCGGGGAAAATACTTAGAATTTTAGAAATCTTATCTGGGCGAGGCATTTTACTCCCATCTTTAAAATATCCATTTGAAAGCCCTGCCAGCCTCTCAAATTGAGAGACCGAAATCCCTTTGTATTGGCAATATACTTGAATTCTCTCTTTAAGGGTCATATTATCAGAGACTTAATGATATTTTCTATTTCTATAAGTATTATCTATGTAAAAAATTCTAAGAAAATCTATGCATTCTTAGAATTATATTCTATATTTGCAATGTAGAACTAAACTACACCGCAAAGGTAGATTATTCTACACCGATAAACAATGTAAAGATATACAAAAGTTTTTGAAATAGCCAAGTATATGGACAATAAATTACCTGTTGAATTAAAAGTGTTTATTCCGCCGTTGCAAGGCAGAACAATAGCAGAACTTGCGGATCAGATCAAGAAAGAAGGAGCGAAGATCGAATCCGAAGGAAGTAAGATAATAAAGGCTTATGCCTATCTGGTTGTGATGTTAGCGGGTAAATAGAAATTCTATTTCTTTTAATGCAGCTTCTTTAAGTAAATCACCCGCTTTCAAAACGATATATGAGCGAAATTCGTCACAACAGCAATTGGCATTAATATTATCACCTTCCCAAACTATAGTAGGGTGTTTTCCATGTGTAGGGCATATTTCAGCTTCCAGTTTTTCAGCGACGTAAGCATTAATTTTTTGAGTATTCATAATACTGACTTATTAGACAACTACAAATATAATAAAAACGGCGCAATTACCAATACTGATTTATTAGACACCTGTCTTTGGAGGTGGTTGTGCCGACTTTTAAAAACATATCATGATTAAATCACAAGAAGATATTGAGCGCAATGCTTTCGCAAAAGGTGCCAATGAGTTAAGACATAGGGATCGTAAAGCCTACTCCAAACTTCGCCGAAGCATCATGCGGGCCTTGTATCGAGAGCGGTCCAACAATTTGGAGAATGACGAGCTTTGCAAGAAAGCGTACTCGAACCGGATGAACGGTCTGGTTCCTCACAGCATCTCCGAACGCCGCATGATCGCAGGAAAATTCGCACGATATGGAATTAAAGAGCCTTGGGGGCTGGCATAGCTATGAAAACCGACACCATACTGAGCAAGCGCGAGCGTGAGGTAATGAACCTCGTCGTGCTGGGATACTCGGCCCGCGAGATCGCAGATCGGATGAACGTCATATACCAATGTGTAGCGAATCATCTCCAGAGCATCTACGACAAGACGGGGACTAAACGGACCTTGCAGGCGCTTGTTACATGGTATTTCACGGTGAACTTCGGCATCTCCCTGAACGTTTCCGAAATGACCCGGAGAATAGGGGCGGCGATACTTCTCTGTCTGTTCTCGGTCGAAGTGTTCAGTACTGATTTCGAGTGCCGCAGGTTAAGAAGCCCACGCCGTGGCCGGGCGTTCAGGGTAGAAGAGTTAATAGAAAACTAAACCACAATTACATAAAAAAACAACGATTATGGAAAATTTGCTGAATTGCAACGGTCGAAAATTCTCGGCTAAAATTGAAGGTACTTATGTCAAAGGCCTTATTAGGGTGGAGGATGGAAATGTTTACTTATGTCAGAACATGAAAGATGGGTCTGACTGCGATGATAAGTTAGGATTCAGGTTTAGCTGGTCAGTACGCAAAGGAAGTAGTGATGACCTTAAAGATATGGATGTTACCGACATTTGTCTTATCCCTGTGTATCCCGAAGAAATCGAAGTCTACAAGAATTGGCAGGTTGGTGATAAAATCACCGACGGCTTAGAATCGTTGGAAGTGATTTTCCGTAGCGGAGAGTTGGTTGTCTGCAAGGATTCTGATGACGAAGCCAGTAGCAATTATACTTGTAACGAGCTTCATAAATGTGGCTATCGCCTAGTTGTTGAGTCCGAGAAAGAGGAGATCATCGAGGTGACGATGGATGAGATCGCTAAAATGAAAGGCGTACCTGTCGAGCGGCTTCATATCAAAAAGGAATAAACAACAAGGAGTGCGTGGCAGAGTGGTAATGCAGAGAAATTATAGGTCTGGCGCAAAAGGAGGATCAACCCGTAATCCGGGCCTCGCTCAATACCGGAACTGGAAGGCTTCAATTTAGTAGCCCTAATGAGAAGTAGCCCCAGTAAAGCGTCGCAGGTTCGAATCCTGCCGCACTCCCAAAATAGCCACCCGAATAGGTGAGGGGTTTGATCGCTGGCAGTAATCCCGCCGCAAGGTATAAAGCGATCCGTTAGGCCGATAATAGCGTTATCGGCGGGCCGTGGGCAAGGCTCGAAGTGACAGCCCCGCAAGAGCGAATAGCTTGAACGCGCAAAAGACTGGCATAGGTTCCGAAGCTGCGATGACATGAGCGGCGAGGACCACCGGGATAAATAAAGCATTATTATGCCTGTGCGGGTTTGATCGCCTTCACAGGCTCTAATGCAGGCTTTGTGCACACGTTCTTTCCAATCAGGGTAATTTAGTAGTTTTTCATTATTTGCATAGCGCAAAGCCTGCTTCATGCCCGCGTGCTGATTTGGAGGTTGGTAGGTTTTGGTTGACGTGGATGTTTGGTAGGTTGAGTGTGATGGCGCGCGGGGTTTTTTTTGGAACACCTTAAAACATTATAGCTATGAAGAGAGAGATTTTGAAAAAGAGAACCTTCCTTTGGTTCGACCTGACGCCCCGCTGGAAGATGTGGAAGAAAATCGAGGATCTGGAGAGCGAAGTAGGCAAAGCTCTTGCGGAACGCGAAACTGCGTATCAGGATCTGGCAAGCATGAACCAGAAATTTCTGGCGCTCACTCACGATCTTGATTCTATGCAAAAACGAGTCCTTGAATTGGAGGGCAAACTCCAGAAGTTCAATCGGACCCGCGGCAAAAGCGGCAAATACGTGAAGTCCTATGACACACGATCCGCAAAGTAAGATTCTCGCCTATCTCAAGGCCGGCGGCAGGCTTACGGTCCGCAAGGCCGAGAGACTCTACCACACAACGGAGCTTCGTCGGATCATCAGCCGGCTCCGTAAAATGGGTTATTCCATTTGCTCGAACAGACAGAAGGCCGTTACGGAAGACGGGCGGCCGACGCAGTTTAACGAGTACTATATGCCACAGGTCGCGGATTCCTGCCAATAATCCGTAAATCGCATTTTAAGTTTGGTATTTGCCATTGGCCTGCTGTGAAGCACGCGGATGGTGTGCCGTCGGCATTAAAGCCCTACGCGGTGGTGTGGGTGAGTGGAGATGTCGGCGGCATTTATTGAGCTATGGTGTAATGGTTAACACACCGCCCTTTGGAGGCGGTACTTCCGGTTCGAATCCGGGTAGCTCAACAGGGATTCATTCCCAGTTGTGAGTTGATCGGGCGCTTGACGCGCTAATCACAACGGAAGCGAAAGAGGGTATATCCCTCGACAATCCGAGGCCGCGTGAATAACAATAGCAAGGCCGAGGCGGGCTAAGCCCACGAAACGGGCAGAACGCAAACCGGCGGCGCGGGAGCCGTGTCGCCACCGCGGGGGTAGTAAGAAGCCCCCGCTTCTTTTGGATACAATCAAACGACCATGAATAAATATCTTCAAGAACTCAAAGACAACGGGCTGGTCCCCTTGCGACTGGACAACAACACGGTTCTGTTCGTACCTCCGGAGAAAGCCAACCGAAAGTACAAGGATAAGTACCTTAAGAATGCCGAGAGAGCGGATACCTGGGAGGATGGCACTTAATTTAAGATAATATGGATAATACGCAACCCTTACGCATTGTGAACGGTCAGTTCATGCGTGGCAATAACATTATCGAACCTGAAATTGGAAACCGAGAGCAAATCGTATGTTTGCAGGCTTATGAAAAAGCAGCCACAAAAGCGGCCGAGGAAGCTGAAACAGAGGGTATTGAATGCGAATTTTATGCGACAGATATTGAATATACATCTAACATCAAACTAAAGTGTCTTTGCGGAAGGGTATTGATAGATCGTAATAGCGCTTGCGACGCTAACGATTCTGATGAATTAGAATGCTTGGAACTAGACTGGGATGACGAGATTATCTTTTGTGCTAATTGTGGTCGTGAATACGAGATACAAGGTGGACGCGCCCGGTTAATTTCAAAATAATTTTGCAGATTCGAAATGAATTCGTATCTTTGCTTTCGCTACAGAACTGCATACGCAGTCATAAAAAGTACATAAACAGCCTTTGGGCGTGTCTCCGTTGCACTTCTACCCTGCGTAGTTGTGGTTCTGTAGCAAGAAATAGGGGGCACGCCCTCTTTTTACATATTGTTTAACTAACTTGTGTTCAACTAATGCTACAGAACAACACAAGTGGTATCCGGGTAAATAACACCCAGACCACACCGCGCGCCAAGAAAAGCCGCACCGCATTCTACCGTTGCCATCTCAAGGCCAACAAACCCCTATTTTCATCTGATAGGGTCGATTACACCAACGTTATCCGCGCCACGTGCGAGGAGCATGCTTTAGGCTGTTTCCTTGCTCAGTTCCGCGTGCTCTATCCCGCGTATGCTGTCGTTGTCGGCACCATACTCGTAAGCCGGGTATTCCCCTCCAAGTCTAAACATTAAACCGCTGAATCATGGACAATGATATTCAGATTGTCGGCGTAAGACGCACCGATAAGCAGCTGCTCGCCGCCATAGTTTGGCGCATGCAGTACAGAATCCGGCGACGTGTCATACGCAGGATCAGCCTCTGGAATTACGTATCGTACAATCGTATGAGAGGGAGGAACGTGATATGACCGAGTTATTCATCTTCCTGATGTGGGCGGTTCCGCTTGCCGTCGTGTTCCGCTGGGTGCTGTCGAACCAGCACCGCAAGAAAGAAATAGGCGAATTGTTGGATAAAATATTCGATTAACATGGACACACAATATTACACGACAACCGCGTCCCCGGTGCTGACGTTCGAAGAGTATCACGATATTCCAAACGAACATATAACGGGTCAGCGGTCGCCATTCTCCCAGAGGGCGAGAACGCTGATGGACGTAGACCTGAAGTTGATTTATCGGGCTATCCGCGAAGCCATACAGAAGGATATGCGCGGTGATGAAGACAAGCGGGTCTATACGGTGGCCTACAAAATATACGACATCAAAGCGATCCATCACTACGAGACCCACGAAGAACAAGGCGGTGACAGCTATATGGGTATTTGCGAGACCTATTTCGAAGTAGACCGCGATACCATCGAAATCATCGAGGTCAAGGATATCGACGGTGGCATGCACGCCGGGCAGTTGCGCCGGCTGAAAGAATACGGAGAACGAAACAACTTATAACCATGGGAATCTATAGCAAACTGCTGGAAATCCAAAGGAGCGTCAGGGCGTTGTTTCCGAATGCCGATGGAAATAATTACAAGTACATCAGCGGTTCGAAAGTACTTGGCATCGTCCGGCCCAAGATGGACGAACTCGGCGTGATCCTCAAAACGGAGGTTCTCGACATTACGAATACCCGTCAGGATTATACCGTAGGACGGGATCAGCGCCCTAAATCCGAAATCCTTTCGAGTGTGAAGATGCGTTTCACTTGGATCGACGTGGAATCCGGAGAGAAGGACGTATGCGAGTGGAGCGCCAACGGTCAGAATGATTGGGACAAAGGGGTAGGTTCGGCAATGACCTACGGGGAGCGTTATTTCATTCTCAAATACTTTCATATAGCCACTGACGAAGATGGCATAGACCGGCTGCCTCGGCATGATGACGCCGGCCCGGCTTCCAAGCCTACGCTTACTGACGAAATGCTGACTTTGGACTTGTTCGAAGAGATAATCAAGGCTAAGGAAGATGCCAAGGGAGCCAATAAGCGATTCTCATTAATCGGATTCTTGGAGTCCAAGTATATCGTCGATAAAGAAATGCTTACGAAAGTCAATGTCAAAGTTACCGAATACTACAATTTAACGAGGGAAAATAAAGCATGAATCAGCAGATAACACTATTCGGAGATCCGGCATCCATTTCCGATCTCGCAGGCAGGGCCATCAGCGCCGTCGTAAATGGCGACATCAGCCCTATAGATGCACACATACAGATCAGCCGCATGGAGAATGCGATCAAGCAATTCAAGGATGATGCGCAGGTTCGGGACATTACACTCCGCGAACTGTCCAAATACGGCAAATCGCATCAGTTCGGCGACTGCCGGCTGGAAGAGGCCGAATCGGGTGTCAAGTACGACTATTCAATGTGCGGTGACAGCGAACTGAACGACATGTACAAGACGCTGGAAGCCCTCAAGGCCAACATCAAAGAACGGGAAACGATGCTTCGGAACCTGCCGAGGTCGGGAGTCGTAGCCCCCGAAACAGGTGAAATGATCTATCCTCCGGCCCGCTCCAGTAAGACAATCATCAAAACCATCTTCAAAAAGTAGTCGCCATGGATATTTCCAATACCGATATGCGGAACTTACTGAAGGCAATCAGCGTGCTTCATCCGCATCCGGAGCAATCCATCCACGAATGGAATGCAATCCGCAAACTTAAAATATTCGCAAAGAAACAGCATCGGAAATATGGTAAACAAGGTAATCATCATCGGTAATGTAGGCGCCGATCCGGAAGTCCGGGTGTTGGACGGGGGGAAACAAGGTCGCCAGCCTGAGTGTGGCGACAACCGAACGCTACACGGACCGCCAGACGAATACCCCCAAGGAGATAACCGAATGGCATCATGTGGTGGCGTGGCGCAACACCGCGGATATCGTTGATAAATATGTAAAGAAAGGCTCCCAGCTCTATGTCGAAGGTCGGCTGCGCACCCGCGACTATACAGATCGGGATGGCGTCAAGCGGTACATTACAGAGATTATGGCCGATACGGTCAGGATGCTGGGAAAGGTATTGGACCGCAAAGAAAACCAATCTTCCGGGCCGGCGCCTGCGTCTGGCTTTGAACCAGATGATCTTCCGTTCTGAGTATGGATACATCTACACTCAAGGAAATAGAGGAGATGCAGCTCTTCTTGGAGTCAGATCCGCCCACCGAGCCGCAGGCTATGTCTATCCGTTTGTCGGAATTGAGCGTACGTATGGCCCGCAGCTCCTACTTGTTGGCTATGGCAAAATACGAGCAGGATTTAGCCCTGATAAAGGCATCACGCCTCAAGGACCTCATACCGCTTGCTCCCAGCGTGCAGAAGGAGATACTCAAATCCGCCTGCGCCGAGGAGAACAAGATCGTAAACTGGCTGGATAGGATCAACAGGACCTGCGTACATCAATCCGATAACCTGCGTACCCAGTTGAGTTTCGAGAAAGAGCAAATACGGCAAATGGGATATAACACATGACAAAACTTGAGCTTGACTACGACCGTTATTTCAGCCTTTATATCCGTCATCGGGACTGTCCTGATGGTCGTGGATACTGCATAACGTGTGGTGCGCCTATAACGCCTAAAACATGCGATTGCGGGCATTATATAGGCCGCGCTCACAAAGCTACACGGTGGGACGAGAGAAACTGCCATGCTCAGTGCAAGAATTGCAACGAGCGCCTCGAAGGTCTCATACCGGTCTATCGTAAGGTGCTGATCCGGCTATACGGATTGCCGACGGTTGAAGAGCTGGAACGCAAGAAACGCACGGTTTTCAAATTGTCGAGGTCTGAAATGTCCGATAAGATCAATTATTACAAACGATTAATTCGCAATGTGTAACACTTCAAATAACAGCTGGATTAAGATGTATCGCAGCTTCCTTGATTGGGAATGGTATCCGGATACGAACTGTGTGCGGCTGGCATTGCATTTCATTTTGAAGGCAAATTACCGGGCCAAGAAGTGGAAGGGTTTAATCATCGACCGCGGACAATTGGTAACCAGCAGAGGACAGCTATCCGAAGAGACAGGACTTTCGGAGATGCAAATACGCACCGCAATAGACAAGCTGGATAATTGCGGGTTTATAACCAAGTCGGGAACACGCAAATATACTATCATAACTGTCTGTAATTATGATTTATACCAACAAGCACAGGATGGTTTTGATAATGGTTGTCAACCAACAGATAACCAACAAATAACCAGCGAACAACCAACAGATAACCAACAAATAACCACAACTAAAGAATATAAGAAAGAAAGAATAGAAGAATATATACACACACTGGTAGATACTAAAAAGGGGGTTGTAGGGGGAAAAGAGGCGGAGGCTGCGGAACTCATACGATGGATCACCACGAACGCTCCATGTATTGCCTCAATGCCGGAACCCCTAACGGAGGTGCAGATAGTTTGGCTATTTCAAGATTACAGCGTGAAAGATATTCGTCGTTTGATAGCTACCATGCAAAGCAAACAGGCGTACTTGAAGCACACAAACGCCTATACAGCCTTTGTAACTTATGCGAAAATGGACAAAGCTCTGGAGAAAAATAATCCACCAAATACGCAATCAGGACGAAAATATTATACACGAGATGAGGCTATGGCATATATCCGATTCAAACGCATGGCCGGATCGCTTGACGATAACTTTACGTTAGAGCCGGTCAACGGTCAGTATCTATGGAGCTTGAAACAGTCGCTTTGTGATCGAACCTTTTAACCATCAACAATCATGAGCAAGCAAATCAAAATTGAGATAAAAAATCGGTGGACAGGTAATATACTTTTCGAGTATTTGTCCGAAAATAACACAATCAAAAAGACCGTATCCGAAGCTATCAAAAGCGGAGCCGACCTGTGCGGAGCCGACCTGTGCGGAGCCAACCTGCGCGGAGCCGACCTGTGCGGAGCCAACCTGCGCGAAGCCAACCTGCGCG
>OGHY01000093.1_pt1 | contig 52250 bp, 79 predicted proteins | sample 1571541 | NCBI WGS metagenome assembly OGHY01 (sample SAMEA2581943, study PRJEB24529) | metagenome | biome: Human gut stool | place: China | collected 2011
TTGATTTCCGCTTACATCGTTGTATTCTGCATTTGCATTATCTCCACTTGTTTCAACATCAACATCTTTTCCATTTGTTGTCACATAATCAAATTGTGACTCATACCAAACAAAACAACCAAAACTAAATGCTGATTGCAAGAACATTAAAACAATTAGAATGATAATTATAATATCTTTTAGCTTGTTAGAACGTTTATACTCTTTCTGCACATCTAACAGAACTTCGCTAAACTCTTCCATACTTTTTTCACTTCCTTAAATTGTTGCATCTTTATATTTTCCATTTACTTTTACTTTCACAATTCCTGTACTGTATTTCCCATCTTTTCTATACATCATACCAGTTTTGTACTTACTACTTTGTTTTGCATAACAATTAGCTTGTAACTTGAATATTGCATATAATGTTATATTTGCTTTTACTACATATGTTTCGCTAACATATGAACCACTTCCATTTTGATTCGTATTCCAACCTAAAAATTCATAATTCAATCTTTCTGCTGTTGGAAGCGTTCCTATCTTATCACCATAATAGTAAGTTCTAATAACTGAATCAGAAGTACCAACAATTCCACCATTTGAACCGGCATCAAATTTGACAGCACAACTTATTCTCTCCCATACTGCATATAGAATAAAATTACCCTCATTTGTACCGCCCCATGCTTGCCCTGCACTATATGACGGTGATATTGCTGTGCTTGATAATGACCATCCTAAAAACGTATAACCTGTTCTTTTTGGAATAGTGTTTGAAAGCTTAGTATCATAACCATAATAATAATATTGTGTACTTGGCGCACCAGTTCCGCCATTTGCATTATATGATATTGATTGTCTATCTCTTGCTGGGATTGTGAAGTTTACGCTTGCTGTATATGAATTTCCTCCACCGTATTCTATACCTGTAAATCTTGCAGAACATGTTCCTTGTGAACTAGATGTTCCTCTATTATATGTTTTACTATACGTTCCGATTAGAACTTGATTTGCAGTATTCCAACTGTTATTTGAGCTTGTGTTAATATCTTTACTTCCTATGCTAGATTTTGCAGAACTACCCCAGTCAAAATAAAATGTATTAGAACTATCTTGACATGAGTATTGTGACCAATACCATATTTGTACTGTTACTTTTGTTTGCGTTTTGCTGTTTGAAGATGTTACATAGAGTCCAATTCTACCTTGATATTGTGTACCTGTTGATGGAGAACTCCATTGTGTATCGCTTGGTGCTGACATATACATACACCTCCTAACCAGTTACACGGATATATATATCTCCGTCTTTTCCTGTTGAATCACTTGGAGCGGCTGTTCCTTGTCTAATTGTAGGCATTGCATCTATCTTTTTGTTTATCTCATTAATTTGATTTTGCAGACTTGTTGCTGGGTCGCTTCCCAGCCTATCCTTTATTGTATCAAACCAATTATTGAACATTTCTTCAAACTGTGAAAACAAATCAGATGTGCTTATTTGCTGAACAACACCTGTTACAAATCCACACACCTCATTATATGGTCTTTTGTCTGTTATATCAGCGGCACTCACACTAGATGCACCTACACCCTTTTTAATTGTTGCTAATTGCAATTCCTTAATTGTTGTTGTGCTTGAAACGCTTGTATCATTTTGTTTTACTTCCAACGACATTTTTCTATTTGTTTTATCCAATCTTATTACAACTGAATCTGTTTGAACATATGAAGAACTATTAACTTGAATTGTTAATGTTGTATCCTCTGTCAGTTCATAATAATATCCATCTATATATGCGCTTCCAGCTTTAACAGTTACTTTCAACCCGCTTTGCGCTGAAACTTTTAATCCATCTGTAGGGTTTACAAAAACACCATTGCTAATAAATTTTGAAAAATAGCTTGCAAAATCTTCTGCATTATATGTTCTATCATAGACACCGCTACTTGTTTCAACCGCATTAAAAAAACCATATCTTTCTGCCATAACAAATCACTCCTTTCTTTTTATTTCCATTTACCTTTTGCATATGCTGTGAACTTCATTTCATTTGCTGATCCCCTTGAAACTGTATCAAAGGCTCTTATATTTGCCAAGCTTACTGACCAATTATATACAGTTCCCCACGAAGCACCATTCCCATATTGCGCTTTTGAACATATTATAATTTCTGGCTGTTCTAAAAACTGTATAGGAAATGTCCATGAAAATACACCTTGATACAAACTGTTATATTTGTTATTTATTCCCGCTGTTATTAGCTTGTCCGAAACCCATTGTTCCAACAAGCCAGAACTCCACTTCCTATAATGTCCGTTTTCATTTTCGCCCTCTTCAACAATGTATTCAAAAACTTGTGTTGCTGTTTTACCACTTCTGTTCTCTAAATATTTAACTGTTGTTGAATTGTTTTGAACTTTGTTTATAACATCTTGTATAATATCTGTTACATCCTGTATTCTTGAACCATACGTAAATTCTATATCGACAATATCTCTATCATTTTGTCTTGTTACTGTTACGTTTGTAATCTGTGCATCAATTTCCATTCCCAGTTCTTCATCCGCTACTGTAACAAAATCACCAATGTTATAATCTTTTTTATATGTGTACTGTTTTGTTATATCTGTAACTGTTGCTGTGTACTCTTCACTCAAATCATTGTCTTTGGCTTTTTCATCTGCCCTTTGTTTCATAAGCTCTTCATACTCTGCATCTGTTAGTTTTTTGTTATCTTGTTCACTTTGAATGTCTCTTGCATCAACCCATAGTTCTTTCCTATTCCACCCTTTACGCTCTCCAAAAGTAACGTCTGAATTAACATCTATATTATACCACTTTCTGTCTGTTCCCTCTCCCTCTCCTGCAATATATACTGTATTTCTTAACTTACTTCTATCAACTGTATAATCTGTGTTTGCTATATTGCTTAATGATTGAGAAAACACAACAGAACTAACCGCCTTATTTGTTCTATGTCTTGTCCTATCTTCACCAGCTCCAATTATCAATGTCCATCCATCAATGTTCTGCGGATGCTCTGTATTAATAACTACAACGTTTGGTCTTAATGCGATTCTTAATTTATCGGCTTCTGCGACTTCACTAATTTCATCCCACAAAGAACCACCTGTTACTTGTTTATCTACTGTGCTACATATTTGTTTTAATCTTTCTTCATTTTCAAACTCAACGGCAAGTGCAATGTTTCTATTTTCATCATCTGACATTATAAGGTTTTGTTTTATCAACTCTTCAATGTATTTATAGCTTTTTCCTTTAAATGTCACTTGCCCTTTGATAACTCTATATTCCAGCAGTTTTAATGCAAGGCTACCTTTTATCGTAAATACCTTACTTGTTTCGCTATCACTTTCACGCTTTACTGACTCAATGACTCCGAAAACATCATTGTCAAACAAAACATAATAATTCTTTGTTTTATCCATCAAATATAAATTTTCTTTATCAAGCATTGCATTAATTGTAAATGTTCCTATTTCTCTTGCCTTAAACTCATACTGTGAATATTCATATTTGCGGAGAATGTCAACTATGCACATCGTATCATCTAATATTGTTACCATAATTCTACATCCCCCTTATGTTAAAATATTGCTCCCTATATTCAAAACTAACATCCATGACACCATCACTAGGCTGTGTTTCATATGAATAATAGTTTTTTCCTATAAGAATTTTAAATAGTTTGTAGCCAACTTCCATGTTTCCAACAATAGAAACTTCATCACCGCTTTGTGTATGCAGTTTAACACTTTCTTCTCCAATGTTAGTATTTATAACAATTTCATCACCGGCAGACATACTCAAATCAGAAAATATAATTTTTGCATCTTCTGTTATGCTATTTACTTGCTGTGTTATTAATGAATCACTAATTGCTTTCATTCGTATAATACAACCGACTGGAACATCACCATTATTTTCAAACAATATAATTTTCTGCCTATGCTCAATGCCCATTATTATTCCTTTTGTTTTAGGAATCGTTAGTGGAAATTTAAACTTATTTTCAAGAACAGAAAAATTAATTGTTTTTGTTTCCTTATAAAACATTGGATTGAAACATTCAAACTCCAAAATAAACTTACATAAAACCTCATTGTTTTCTTTATAAGTATTAGAATATTTTGGTGGTGCTGTTGGTCTTGCATCTAAATAAAATCCATTTGCTTCAATCACAATTTCTTGGTATATAGAAATCATTCTATCAAGTTCTTCCTTTTTGTCTTGTACTGCTGTTTCGCAATTCTCCCAGTATTGCTCCCATGTATTTGCCTGTTCTACATCCTTAGCAACAACATATCCTGTTATAGTTGGTTTTCTTGTTCCAACTGTTAAACCAGCATAAGACTGCCCTATTTGATAAGGCACTCTATATGCTGACATTTCTACGCTAGGTGTATCCCAATCAATTTCATCAATGATATAATAACCATCTTTTGAATCAATAACAATACTGTCTTTTGTTACGCTATTTGTTAGTGTAACTTTTTTGACCATTGTTTTCACCACCTTTTAAAACCCTAACAGTAACTCCCTTTTTGCTTTTTTCATTTGTCTTGCATACTCATATGCGTTTGGTTTTGTATTGTAGAAGTTGAACGTGTCTCCACTACTATTTTTACCTCTACTGTTATTATACTCTTCATTCTCCTGTTTTGTCAATACCCTTTCTCCTTTATGTAACTCTGCTACATATCCATTAAAAGGTACATAATCCAAACCATTTGCATGTTTACCATTTACACTTCTTGCGGCTGACTTTGCTTCATTTGCACCACTCACAACATTCTTGAATCCACTAACAATCCCACTGACAAAACTTCCAATCTTCCCAGCAAAATCGCTTACCCATCCGAGGATGCTGTTTCCTATACTCTTTAATCCATTCCACAGCTGCGACAGAATATTTCTACCAGCACTGTACATCTGACCGCCTATTGCAAGTATTTTACTAGGTATCTGTGATACTATACTCCAAACCTTACTAGGTAACTGTTGCATAAATGAAATAAATCTTGAAACAAAATTAGAAGCTGTTCTTGTTCCACTTTGTACAAGCTGTGAACCCCATGAAATAATTTTGCTCAATGTATTTGATAACCATGTCCACACTCTACTTGGTAGTTGAGAAAACCACTGTACTACATTCGTTAAAAAGTTTGAAGCGGCTTCTATTCCGATTTGTAACATATTTGAACCCCACTCAATAACTTTGTTTATTGTGTTCAGCAACCATTCCCATATCCTACTTGGTAGCTGTGCAAACCATGTTACAATATTTTCAATTATCACTGGCAACTCCGTTGTTGCCCATTCAATACAAGATTGACCAAACAAATATATATGTCCTAACATTTCACCGATTACATAACCAATCTTATAAGGTAATTCACTGAACCATGTTACAATCGCATTTATTGTGTTTGGCATTGTTTCATTCACAAAAGTACTAAATGCATTTGGTATTGTTTCGGTAAAGAAACTAATTACATTATTAACAAAACCTTGTATTGCTTCAACTGCATTGTTAAATACCTCTGGAATTGTTTCAATAAAGAATGTTTTAACACTATCAAACGCTCCCAAAATGATTTCTGGAAGTCTGCTGAAAATATCAGACACTTTGTCAAAAAACTCTTGAAACTTTTGTGCCGCTTCATCAAGTCCGAACTTCTCTAATATCTCCGCTCCTATATCTCCGATAGTGCTTAGAATTGTACTTCCAATACTTGTGAATGTTTCTACTATATTGTCAAACAATCCTTTTATGCCATCTGCAACTTGTTCAAAATCTCCTGTAAATATTCCAATGAATATATCCATTATACTTAGAACATTGTTTAACACTAATTGTATAATATCTACAACTGTAGAAAAAGCACCCTCAAATACTGGTGCAAATATATCACACAATGTCTCCCACGCTGTTTTAATCACATCTGTTATGCTTTCAAAGTTAAAACCTAACTCATTTATCTTACTTACAAATTCATTCGCAAAATCTGAAAACACTTTCTTTAATTCATTGAATGTACTTGTTATGTTATTTCTAAATTCTTCATTTGTTTTCCACAATGTAACAAACATTGCAACCAATGTTCCAATAACAGCAACAACCGAAAGGATTGGCAATAATGCTCCACTGAATCCTGTTGATAAATTAGCTATTATTTGAGGTATTCCACCCATTTGAGTAGCCAATCCAGCATAGCCAGCCTTTACCAAATCTATACTTGTTTTAACTGCTTCAATCGTTGTTTTAAATGTTTTAAATACTGTAATCGTTCTTGAAACTGCCGTTGCTACTTTTGATAGAATAAGTAAAACTGGACCGATTGCGGCAATTACAAGACCCGCTTTTACAATAAAATTCTGTTGTTCTTCTGATAATTCATTAAACTTTGTTACAAGGTTTGTAAGCCATTGAATAAAATTTCTTATGTTTGGTATTAATACATTTGATATAACAATTCCCGCACCCTCTAATGCTGATTTAAAAAGTGTTATATCACCCTTTAAATTATCAAGCTGTGTTTGTGCTTGTTTTAATGCAGAATCGTTTGCATCTTTCAATCCCTCTTTAAAGTCATTAACTTTCTCTGTTGATGAAACTGTCATTTTGTTAAACGCTTGCAATCCATATGTTGTAAAGATTGTGTTCTTATAAGCGTTTCTTTCTTCCTCTGACATCCCACTTAGTTTGCCATTTAATTCATCTACAACGTCATTAAAATCTCTTGCATTGCCTTGTGCATCATACACTGAAACTCCTAATTCATCAAGTGCTTTCTTGGCTGTACTTGTAGGTGTGTACAAATCCATCATTGCTCTGTTTAATGATGTTGCCGCTTCTTCTCCTGTTATGTTTTGTTCTGCTAATCGTAACAAACTTAATGTTACACTGTCCATATTCTGTCCATAGCTCTTAGCTGTTGCGGATGAAGAAGAAAGTGCTGTTCCTAATCCTCTAACATCTGTGTTCGCCATTGTTGCTCCTTTAGCAACTAAATCTGTAACACGCTTTGCTTCGTCCATTCCCTTGCCGAATCCCTTAAGAGTACCTACAACATATGTTGAAGAATCAGCAAGACTTAAATTACCAGCCGCCGCAAGATTTAGCACCTCCGGCAAGGCTGTCATTTGCTCTTCTGCTGTTAATCCGCTCTGCGCTAATACATTTAATCCCTCTGCCGCTTGCGTTGCGCTAAACGCTGTTGTAGCACCCATATGCTGTGCGAACTTTGAAAGGTTTTGAATCTTATCTGTTGTTGTTCCCATTGTTGCGGCAACTTGTGACATAGCACTCTCAAAATCTGTTCCCGCTTTAAGTGCCGCCGCTCCTACTCCTGCAAGTGGCAATGTTACACTTCTTGACATTGTACTTCCGACTGTAGCAAAGGCACTTGAAAGTCCTTTAAACTTTTGTTCTGCTGTGGCTGATTTATCCCCAAAAACTTTTAGGTCGTTATAAGCGGATTTAAACCCTTTTTGAAACTTACTTGAATCAAGTTCCAAGTATGCCACAGCAGTTCCCATATTAACCGCCATTTGTTTCTCCTTTCAAACAATACTTTTATTCGTACTGTTTATAAAAATCTTTAAAATTGTTATAGTGTTTTGTTTCCGCTTTTTTGTTCTGTTCTATATAATGAGGTTTTTCTCCCTCTGTTAATCTCAATGTTAATTCACAACATGCTTCATTAAAACAAAAGGCAGTATAACTGTCCTCTATCCCTAGCACTTCACTAGGTAAACATTTATACTGCCTTGATATTGCTAATACGCTTTCTACCTTTTTACTCTGTACGAAAGGATTCTAATGCTTTTACCCCCTGCTGTGAATAGTTGAAAATGAACATCATCTGCTCATCTGTAAGCTCAATCCCTGTACTTTTGATTTCATTATATGTTGGCTCTACAAAAGTTTCACTTGCAATTAAATCAATTACGTCATAAATTTCTTGCATCATACTGTTTTCTTCTGTATCAAGACTTCCACTCTGTACGAATAACTCATTTGTTTTAACAAGTAATGAGTTTGGAATCCTTCCCCGTTTTGCCATTCCTAAAATAGATGGTCTTTTAAGTTTTGCAACAAAAGGCTGACCCTCTGCAAAATCTGGAAGTCTTACGATATTACCATCTGCATATTGCTTCAACTGTTCCAAACTTGTTACCTGCTCTGTTTTTGCTGTTCTTGCCATGTTCTTTCTCTCCTATCTTTTTTATTTAATTTACTGCCAAACCTGTTTCTTCTGTTTCAAAATCATCTGACAATGCAGACGCATCTGTGAACTGTGGGAGTGTTTTCACATAAGAAATCTTATATGGTGCTTCTCCCTCTTTTGGTGCAGAGTTGATTGTATACTCCGGTACACGGAACACATCATCTTCTGAACTCATTGCAACTGGTGTTCCTTGACAGTTAGGATATGTGATTTTCTCATATCTAACAATCTGACCACTTGCATCATATTGTGCTGAATAACAATCGAGTTCAAATACTTGCCCTTTGTCTGTACTTCCCGCAACTGGTGGTGTATATGTTAATGTATCACCTGTTCCCTCTACTGTTCCGCCTTGCAGAATCTTAACAAGTTCTGGAATGAATACATTGTCTGTCATTGTAATTTGATGTCCAGTAATTGTCGTAGTTGCTGGCTTCTGTGCAATCAATCTTCCAAGTTTTACAAGTTTAATTGCGTCTGTTGTTTCTGTCTGCGGTTCAACTGCGATTTTATTTGCTGTATCTACTGCAATCTCTGTTGCGTTAGAATCATCACCACCAGCCATTCCTGTTCTTACAACTACAAGCGAAACGTCAATGGTTGGGATTCCAACTGCTTTTTTCTGTGCTTTCGGCATTGCTCAATTCCTCCTAATAATTTTCTATTTTTCTACAGCCTTGGTATTGAAATGATACCATATGTGCGTTTTTATCTTCATCATAAAAACTTGCTGTTTCATTTCCTACATACATAACAAGTGGAAATACATTTTTCATTTTTTGTTTTGTTTCAAACATGAAGCTTTCAATTCTTCCATATCTGTTTGCTGGAACATATAACATAATTGTATATAGTGGTCTTTCACTTGAAACTGATTGCTGTTCGTATGTTCCATCTGATTTTACCACAACATATTCTTTCAAACATTCGCCTTTATGCTGTGATGGATAATACACTTCTGTTCCATCTACCGCTATAGCATCCCTAATTTGCTCTATAATGCTTTTCATTTGATGTACCTCAATAAGTCCTTATAACCGTCTAAAACTTCCTTAGAACACGCATTAACGGTTGGCTGTAGAATCGCAAATCTTCTTTCATTGCATAACTCTAAATATATACCATAATCAACTCCATGACCTATATATATTCTCGTTTTATCGCTGAATGTTTCCACCCAACCAACTAACCTTTGTCTCGCATGTCCTGTCCTGTCTGTCCATGGTCTATTCATCTTTGCATAATTCTGAAACTTTTTTGCTCCCTCATTTGCAAACATTTTAATAGCAATCTGCGCCTTTGTTTCTGCTCTTTCTAAATTACCTAATAACTGTTTTGCATCAATTCTAATTGTTCCCATTCAGCACCAACTCCATTGATATATCACAAATAATGTTAAACTCCTGCATATTATTTTTCTCAATAATCTTATAAGTGTTTTCATTTATTTGTATTATATCTCCATTTTTTATTAAAACAGAATCATCATATGCAACCATTAATTTCGGCTGTCCTTTTGAATGTGTTTTAGAACCATCTGAAACGCTTTTTGTTATATATCCCTTTTGTGTATGAAACAATCCTTGTACTTCTACAACTTCCTCTTGTTTGTCGGTATCTTCTCCATAGTTGTTTAATACTGTTCTTTTAACAACATAACTTCTGCCATGTGTTTTTATTTCTCGTTTTACTTTGTTTAGCTCTATCTGTAACATTTTCTCATTCATCTTAGCACCCCACTGTTTACAGAAACAAAGTGGGATGCAAGCATCTTGAAATAACTAGAACTGTCTTTCGTAGTTAAACCACTTACATCCAAACCTGTTACCTCTGCTTTGATTATTAATCCATCATAGCTTGCTTTTCTAACATCACCGTTATTTTTTTCTAATAGATATTGTAATTCATCCACTTCAAAATATGGTGCTTGTTTTTCTCTCAAGTTGAATTTTAACTGTTCTAAATTATCCATATACTCACCTCCCACTTTTGTTTACATCTTACTCTGTTGGATTGCTTTCTGAATAATCTGTCTTGCTTCTCTTACATTTTTAGCTTTTGAAGTATCAATGTTATGTTTCTCTGCATACTCCATAAGCTGTTCTTTGTTCATTTCAGAAATCGGAATTGTATCAACTGAATCATCTTCTTCAATCTGTTCATCTTCTACAATATCATCAATGTTCTGTTTATTTTCATCAACAATAACATAACCATTCTTTTTGAACATTGTTTCATATGAATTGCGACTTACCTTAACAGTATGCTCACCTTTCATAATTTTAACCATTGCCATGTTATCTCCCCCTTACTAAGCAATTACATCAAGAATATATACTTGGTCTGCTGTTGGGAAATCCGGCAAACAAATCATTGTTACTTTTGTTTCAACGTTTACCGGGTCAACCTTTGTCATTGTTGTAACTGCTACTCCTGTATCTGTAATTGAAACATTTGCAACATTACTTGACATAAGGTCTGATTCTTCCGGTGTTGTACCAAACCATGTGTTTCCGAGTTTTCCTGTTGGGAACATAACAAAAACATCTTCTGGAACATATCTCTGAACTACTCCCTCTTCATCTTTGTATCGTTTGTCATATACTACAATATCAATTCCGAGTTCATCTTTAACGAACTGTTTAACTTTTGCATCTGATACAAAACCAACACCATCCGTCATAACATAGATAGATTTCTTAATTTCTGTATTTGCTCTGATATATCCGAACACCTTTGAAGAGCATATTGCTCTTTCAACTGTCACACCAGTATCATCAACGATTTTTGTAATACCTGTTCTGATATCATCAAGAATTGTTGCTGATGGGTCACTCCAACTCTTTGTTACTGTTACTTTATGGCTTTCATCTACACCATAATCATACTCATAAACCTGTCCATTTCCTTTCATAGAAATCGTTCCTGTTGTGAGCATCATCATTCTCATGCGCTCTCTCTGTGCGGAAGCGCCCTCAAGAAGTTCAACCTCGTCTGCAAAGATTCTGTTTACGATTGCATCAATGTATGCTTGGTTTCCACTCTCAATGATTTTGTTAAGTTCCTGTCTTAATTCTTCATCAATATACTTGGACTCTTTAAAGAATGGCATGTCTGCGCTTAACTTCTCAAATCCAATTCTCGGTCTTGGAATAGCCTGTACATCAAACGCTGATGCTTTCAAAACTACTGGAAGTCCATTAGAACCTTTCAACCATTTAAGCGTGAGTCCGAGTTTCTTATCGTTCGGAAACAGCTCTTCTCCTAGGTATGGATCTCTATCCTGTTGTAACAATTCCCAATATGATGTAATTTCAGAACTAACAATAAGGTCATAAATTGTCATGTTTTGTTTTCCTCCTATCTCTTAATTAGCAAGCAACGAATTTAATCATTGGCATTGCTTTCTTTACTGTATCTGTAAGTTTCGCTTTTGTTGTTGCATCAATTCTGTTTGTATTTACGAATCCAAACAAAAGCAATGTTCCATTTGCATCACCTGTTGTAACATCCACATCATGTAGAAGAACTCCTACTGCGTCAGACGCTTCTGTAGAGCTACCAGCTGTTGCCGCTGTGAATGCTGTTGTTCTTACATCAAGATTTCCTGTAAGTGGTGTTCCAGCTTTAACAACTTTCTTTGTTCCCTCTGCAACTCCGAGTGCCTTACTTACTACTACACCCATAGAAACTTGATGTTCTACTGCAAAAAGAATTTGGTTTGTATTTCCATATGTTTCTTTTCTAACTCCTGTTTGATTTAACATTTGTTTTACCCTCCTTTATTTAAAATAATGGCTCTTTACTGCTTTTCTTCCAGCAAGTAATCTTTCAGCCATTGTTCCGGCATACTTTGAATCTCCATTGTTTGAATCTCCGTTTGTACCCTGTTTATTTTGCTCTGTTGTTTTCTTCACTCTTGAACGTGTTACTGTTCCCTTTTTGTTTGTTTCATTCTCATCTTCATCAGTTGCAAAATAAATCTTTCCATTTGTACTGTCTTTCATTTCTGCAATTACAGCATTAATGTCTTTTTCTTTTGTTACCTTTGCTTTTGCAACAATAACTAAATCATCCACAAGCTCCGGTTTTGCTCCTAACTGAATAGCTGACAATTTAGCTTCTGCAATAACTCTTGCTTCACGCTCTGTAACAAGTTCTTTTGTTGTTGCTGTTAATGCATCATCCTTTTTCTGTAAATCAGTTTTGTTTGCTTCTTCATCCTCTTTTGCTTTCTTAACAATCGCTTGCAATGAATCCGAATTTTCAACTCCTAAAGATTTAAGGTATTCAGCAATCGCATCACCTTTTACTTTTTCAACATCAACATTATTATTCTGCTGTGTACTTGTCTGCTGATTTGTGTCATTGTTCTGTGTGTTATCGTCTCCGCCTGTTCCCTGTACATTGTTATCAATATTTTCTGACATTTGTTCTATTCTCCTTTATTATATAATGTTTGTAAGATTCTTTCCTCTTTCTTTAACTGTTTTTTCTTTTTCTCAATACCTTTTAGAATTCTCTCCTTGTTTGTCTCATTTGTTTCTACACTTGCACTTGCTGTTGCTTTTCTTATTTGTTTTTTCAAAATCAATGTTTTCTGATTATCATAATAAGAATCATATTGTTTTCCACAATTCGGACATACTAGAAAAGTCCTTGTTATGTTTTGTTTTCCAACTTGTTTGTTTTCTTCCTTTATCATTGGATAAAAGGATATTTGACACTTATCACATGTCACTTTCAATTATATCACCTCCTGTATACATTGTCAACTCTTTTATAAATATTTTTCCATTTTCATCATAAAAAGTTTTTCCTTTTGAAACTTCATTGAGCAACTTTCTTTTTTCATTAAGTTTCTTTATAAGTCTATCCTTTTTCTTTACCTCTCTAGGGCTCACAGTTTCCTTTTTAAGTCGTTTTCTCATTGCCTTGATAAATAGTGCCTTAATCTCTTTAAACGTCTGTATGGACTCATTATCATCTATCTGAACCACTTCGATTTCTTTACACCTTACACACTCAAAATACAAAATAACATAATGTTTTTTATCTTCGTCATATACATCTTTTTTCAGTAATGACTTTGAATCCAAACTGTTTACTTCTCCACATTTGTTACATACTCTTTTTACTTCCATGTTCTCTCTCCTGTTCTACATAAAGTCTAACGCATATCTATCAATCTCCGGGAACGTTCCTACTGGTGAATTATACCACATTCCGATTTTCTTAGCTATATCTGACATACTATCAGGAATCACAGCTTCAAATGTACACATCCCATTAGGATGGTCTAATGGGAGTTCTCCTTTAGGATACACTCCCTGTCCTAATCCATATTTATCTTCTTTAGCTCTGTTCTCACATATCCTACAAACTCTCCCATGAAAATTACTTGTTATCCATCTATAACCAATAACAAAAGGGTCATTTTTGTTTACTGCTTCAAAACTCTGTTGATATGCATGTGACACTAATGTTCTAGCAAGCCTTTGTGCATTGTAATCAACATGTCCGAACCTAAACTTATCATTTATTGTTTCTCCGACTTTGTTCGCCCTGCCACTGTTTACATCTGTTATTCTTGCTTTTCTAGTGCTATAGATTACTTTACTTGCCTTTCTTGCTTTTGGGTCTACATAACTTTCAATATCACGTGCTATCTCATATGCACTTTTTCCTTGTGCTGTTCCTATTGAAATTATCTTATTTATACTTTCCTGTGTTTGTTTGTTATAACCCCATATTGCTTTACTCAATGACCAATTATCTTGATATACATTCCCGGTTATTATATTTCTAACAACTTGATCGGGAACAAACCTAAATGCTTCATGTATGTCCGAATCTTTAAAACCACAATATTTTAAAAATGTTCTAGTATCATACACTACACTTTCAGAGACTGTTGTCATATTTCGAACAACACCATTTTTAATATCTTTATTTAATTGTTCAATTCTTTTTGTTATGCTCCGCTTTAGTAATATGAGGTTTTGTTTTTGCATGTTTCCATTACCCATGCTTGCTATTTGTTTTGTAACATCATGGTACAGATTCTCATACATTTGTTTTATATCTTTTTGCATCTGTGCTGTTGTTGTTTGTCTTACCTGTTCTGCATTTTTTAAACTGAACTTTTGTGCCATTTCTTACACCCTTTACTGTGTTTACATGTTTTCAAGTTTTGTTTGTGTTTCAATTTGTTGTACATTCTTTTCTACTTGGTTCTGTGTTCCAATATCATCAAGCTCACCTTGTACTTGTGTATTCATGCTCATGCTATCAAACATATTGTTTTCTATTGCTATTTGCATAAGTTCATCATCAATCTGTGCATCTGTTTTAAATTCATCCTTTCTCCACTTCTTAATGTATGACTTTCTACTTCTAGCATTTGCCGCAATCTCTGAAAGGTCTGATGCTTTTTCGTCATCTTCATCTTCCATCAATGCATAATGTTCTAAAATATTAATGTTATACTGTATTTCATCCAATCCTGTTAAAACATATCTTGAAACAACTTCATCTTTGTTTAGCATTGCAATATCCAAAATACATTCAACAACAAACTCTAACGCTGGAATCCACGCTTTCATCTTTTCATCACATCTTACTTGTAATGGATAATATAATGCTTTTAATGCTTTTCCGCTTGTTATTGTTCCAGCCATTGTTTCTTCTGAAATGTTTGGTATATCAACCTCTCCATACATTGTTGTTTTAATTCTATCAAGTGTTGTTTTAACACTCTCTGTATGATTCATTTGTGGTGCTAGTGTTCCCACTTGTGGATGTACTTCATTTTGGCTTTGTTCCGAACGTAAATCCCAATATGCACCAGCTCCACTACTTAGATTAGCTGTTGTTTCTGCATTCATATCTACTGTATAACGAATAGGATTCATTCCTTTTCTTTCACTGTCTATATCTGCATTTCCAAGTCTACTGTATCCAGCTTCATACATTACTAAATCTTCAATTTCAGATACGCCTAGCTTATCAATCAATGTTCCATCATTCAAAATAACAACTGCTGGGATATATTCCAACTCTGTTATCTGTTCTGCTACAACTTCCTGTTCTACATTTCCAAGTCCATTATACAGAATAGAACTAAAATGTATTTGTCCGTTTATTTCTTCATATCTGTTTACTAGATACTTCTTCTGATTTGTTTGTTTTGTTCTGTTCACACTTTCAAAACTTATAAACTTTGTTAATCTATCTGAACCGTAGTCTGTCTCATAATAGAACTGCAAACTGTTATAAAAATGTGCTTGTATTCCATCCTGTTCTGAAAAATCAACCAAACATGCTACACGCTTTCCGATAAAACAATCTTTTGCACTTTGTAACAATGTTCTCGAAAATTTACTGTTCTTTAAAACCTTGTTTACTAGTTTTTGATACTGTTGTACTTGTTCTGCGTTTTCTTCATCAACATAATTTTGTTGTATTAAAAAATCAGGTGTTTGGCTGAACATAAATCTTGCTTCTTTATCAATCAATGTTTTTGCAATCTTAAACCTAACATCTGATGCTACATAATCCCCTGCTGTTCCCTCTGTTATAAATTCAGCACCTTTTTTATAATCAATATAGTTTTGTTGTATCTGTAACAATTCTTGTATATATAAATTATATCCCTCTTCTATTTCATTTCTTAAAACAAAATAAGGAAAATTTCTTAATGCTTGTATTACTTCAACACTATGTTGTTTATTACTAGCCATATAATATTATACTCCTTTCTATTATATAATATATTATAATATATAAATATATATATGTCAATATTTATTTAATTAAATAAGCAATATTTGTTTTATGTTTTTATATATAACAAAAGGGTGGATTTCTCCACCCCATTAAATGTTTGTTTTAGAATAACTGGAATCTATCAATAGGAACACCATATGCACCAGCATATCCATCTTGTCCGCCTGTTGTTTCGTCATTATACTGCCATGAATAATATCCTCGCTTTACTGGTGATACTCTATACTGCGCTTTCTGCCAACTTCCTACTGGTGGATGATAAATAACTTGTATTGCATCAATAACTTTACCAACTCCGGCATATCCATTGTTACTATCATTCCAATTACAACCGGAAACATACGGTAGCCATCTTCCACCAAGAACATGGACTCTATAACTTACAGAACCAACATCACACTTAATTGCAATGTCTGTTATCTTTTTTCCTTGTACGCCAGCAAAATCTTGCAAGTTTCGAACAAATGGATATATTGTTCCACCCTCTACTCTTACTGCGTATGTGAAATTAACTGGAACGTTATAATGTCCTCCGCTTGCCTGTGGTTTCTGTGTTTCTGTTTGTTTTATTCCCTCACCATAATCAATATCACAGAGTTTCAATAAATGTGTAAACCTGTTTTGTGATAGCTTAGCAATTCTAACACCATATGCTGAACCATCTGCGGCAATGTATGTATCATCACCAAGATAAATTCCTATGTGTCCTTTCATCCATACTGCCCAACCAATGTTATTGTTTGTTCTTTGTGAGATTGGAATAACTTCTACTGCTGTTTCTTTGTATTGGTAACTACCACGCATTTTACCAGTGTACCAACTAATTAATCCACTACAATCTACACATACTTTTCCAGCTTTGTTGTCGTCACTGTACCAAACACAGTTAGAACCGTACGTTCTTCTTAACTCTCTGATTCTGTCCAGTGTTACAACTTCTCCTTTTGCTCCATAAATGTACGGAGTTCCTATTTTACTCTTTGCGAAATCAATTAACCCTTGTGCTGTTTTACTCATATGCCTCTATAACCTCCTAAAATGCCCCTAGAATCAATTTTTATATGCTATGCTATTATTCCTTGGCTTTTACCTCTTTAATGCCAGCAACACTTGTTAAAATACTTGCAATGCCCGCAACAATACTTGCTGAAATTACCATTATCCAATCTATATCATGAATAAAAATACCAGTTCCCATAATACCGAGTGCCGCCTGTGCCATTGTTTTAATAGCTCTTACACTTGCCGCCTTAAACCATTCAACAGTATTTACACTTGGTTTGAATACACAATTCTTAAACATGTTTTTTACCTCCATTTTCTAATCGACATAACTCTAATTCATGTTTTGCTTCTCCTATTTCTTTTTCATTTCTTTCTATTGCATCCCACTGTTGTTTCTGCCCTTTTCTTACGTGTTCTTTGTACTCTTCTATTTCTTTGTTTTGTTTTTCCAGTTTTTCATTTTGTTCTTTCATTTCTTTTGCTAACTGTTCTACTCTTAGTGTTAGTTCTGTCATTGCTTTTGTGTTCTCACTTAACGGTCTATATACTGCTGTAAATATTCCAATAAGTGAACTTAAGCCTAATACTACTATACCTATCATTTCTGCTGTTGTCACATTGCTATACCTCCATTTTTTTTAATTAATTAACTACAATCCTCTTTATAGTAGTAATTACTCATATGATACCTGTTTAAATGAGGTAGCATAATTGTCTGAATTTGCATTTTTTATCTTAACAGGAATCATATTCAACATACACATTGCACTGAACTGTTTTGTTGTATAAAAGAAATTAATAAACCGTCTATACACTTCGGCATTTAAATTCTCTTCTGATAAATCTACGTCACTAACTGATAAATCAAAATAGTTTTCTTGAATAGGACTAACATCATCAGTAACTATAGTTATAAATGGAGTGTATAACCACTTCCCTCTATTATCGTCTGAAACGTCACTCTTATATCCACTAATCCTAATTTTATTTCCTTTTGGTGCATATGTTCCACTATTTGTCAACCTTACAACAGCAAAATTTGTTCCGTTATCCCCACTAAAGCTTAATTTTGTTGTAACAGGATTTACATCATATAATTTTATGCCACATCTACCTGATGATATATCTATTACATTGCCATTTCCACGAATATCCAATGCATTCTTATATACCCAATCAAATACACAATCCTTTATCTGATTTTGCCCGCCAATGACAGTTATGCATTTTTCTATAATGCTGTCTGCTCTCAACTTTGTTACAATATTTTCACCACCCATTGATGATATGCAAGTACCACATTTATCAAATCTGATATTATCTATAATGTTGTCAGTGCCTATAATCATAGGCTCGTTTGTGGCTCTAAATGTAATATCTTTCGCGAGACCATAATCATGCATGTTGATACCTGTTTTTGAGAACCCAAACACATAAAGATTTTCTGCATGACCGTAATCATCAAAATTGATTCCAGATACATTCTGTTTGTTTACAGTACCAACAAAAGGCATCACATCCCTATCTGACAGAAAGACATTTCTGTTTTCTGTGAACGTATAAGCGTCAGAATATAATGTGATGTTTTTAAACAATGTGAAATAGTCACACGTTACGCAATATGTTTCGCTTTCTTGCGAATCAATAAGAGAAAAATCAAAAACAGTTCTGCTTCTTTCAGTAGCAGTAAAGGCAAAAGGCTCACCTATAACATTGACTCTTCCGTAAAAACGAATCGGTTTTGAAAACTTATATGTTCCACTCGGAAAGTAAAGATTTACGTTTTTCCATTTAAATCTTTCAATTAAATTTAGAACAGCGTCTGCGACATCTTCTCCATTATCTTTAATTCCATAATCAGCAACATTGATTTTTTTGATTTTTAAGTTAGCTATATCTTCCTTTAGTTTATCCACATTCCCTTCCAACGCTGTATAATCCTTCGGAATGCTCTCAAGTGTCTTATTTCCCTTAGTTTCGATCTGTTTGATTAATTTTTCTGTACTCTCTTCTGCTATGGCATTCATTACTCCGGTATAACTTGTTCCATCTTCATTTTTTACTCTTAGTTTGGATTTCTTTATAAATATACTCATGTGTGGTTTCTCCTTTCTGCGGTTGGTTTACTAAATTTTTGCATAGAGACGAGAGATTAGTCTCTCCTATTTTTTTACTTTATACCCCATTTAATTAATGGCTCATATCTTTTTAGTCCATTAATAACAGCATTTGCAAGTAGCCTTGCCCCTTTGTCGTTTGGGTGTACATTATCTTGTAAATATTCGGGTGCATTAAAAACATTTAAACCACTTTCACCATAAATGTCAATACATGGATACCCATATTGCGCACTTATAGATAATATTGCGTCTCTGAAATCTTTTAATTGCTGCCCCTGTGAATTTATTCTAGGGTAATTTAGTGAAACACCAGTTTCGACAACTGAACCGCCTATTGGTGTCATACATATGATTATAGCTTTTGGACATTTTGTTTGTAGCTTTTTTAACGTATGAGCATATGCAGACATAAAATGCGTATCATCGAAACTTCCCGAATCATTTGTATCTCTTAAAGAGCCAATAGTAACTTTAGCACCAAAATCATTTAACCCACCAAAAAATAATATTACATCTGAATTTTCGGGTATGGTTTCAATTCTTTCATCTGTAACCATTGGCTTGTTTGGTGTTTGGTCATTTTCTAAGTCTGCGGTTACATTAGCAACTGTACTTCCACCAACTCCACAATTATGCAAATAGCATTTGAAATAATCTTGAACGTAATTAAACCATTTTGATTGCGCTGTAATGCTGTCACCAAACACAGTAATTTTTTTACCTGCGTACCAATACATTTCTCTTTCTGTTGTAATACCTAGCCAATATTTTTCCATTACTTCAACAGGTGTGCCACTTTCATTTATTGTGACATAATACATGTTCCACATATTTTGTTTATCTTTTTCAATAACAGCTTGAGATACCCTTGCATATTTTGCACCATCAGGGATTATTCCTACTGTTGTTGATGTGCCATTTTGACCTCCTTGTGGAAACGGAATAGGATTGTCTTTTGAATAATAAAATCTAGTATTAATAGATAATATTTTATTTGAGTTAATTTGACATATTAAATATTTTCCAATATCATTATCCATTAATTCTATATATCCGCTTGTTACATAGTCTGTTTTTGAGGAATCTACAGTTCCATCTAAAGAAAGTCTGCCTATGACTTCTAATTCGGGATTCCACAAATTTGATGAAGCCTTATAATATTTATTTAAAAAATTTGCTTCTCTTTTTTCTTCAAATTCGTTTATTTTTTTACTGCTCCATACTGTATTTTCTGATATATTGATATCGTCAACTGGCTTATATTCTGTAGGAATATCATCTTCTGATATAATTGTATTTTTTAATTGCTTATAACCATATGGCAGTGAGGTATTCCTATATTCATATTGTACAACAATCAAATTTGTAGACGTTCCATAAATAGAAATATCTGCAAATTTTGCGTTATTAGGTGTTGTAAATTCATTCACCCATTCACTAATTGAATATGTATTACCAAGAAACTGTCCTTTTGCATCATAATAATTTATATATCGAACGCCTTTTAAAGATGTTTCAACATTATCACATATGGCATAATATTTTGTACTAGGCAATATAGGCGTTTTTTCATATACAGAATAATTAGTAGCTTCTATTAACCCACCAAGTGAGGTATTACCGCGATATCCATTTTTTCTGTTTTTTCATCAATTATATTAGCTCTAGGAGATGAAATAAACGTGTTATCTATATCTTCCTTGAGAGAATTAAATTCCACCATATCCGGCACTTCCACTTCATCATCTTCATCTGAAATCCATACATTATTGTTCGGGTCTGTTGGCTGTTCTTTCTGACGGACAACAAGATTCTCCCTTAGTTTTCTTACCTGCCCTCTCATGGCGTCTCCAATGTTTTTATGAACTTCTCCATCTACATCCGTTCTTCCATCTGTAACTTCTTCTTTTAAATTATTAACATCTTTTAGCGTTTGTGTATAATCGCTTGGTATTGTTCCTATTACTTCTTGTGCTTTCTTTTCTAACTCTGCTTCAAGTTGCTTGTAATAGTCATACGCTTCTTTTTCTTGCTCCTGTGTTCCACTTACTTCCAACCCATCCAATACTATTCCATTTGCAAGCGTAGTATTCCATTCATTTGTTATAATGCCATCCGTTCCTGTTTTAATCGCACAAACAATAAAAGATATAATACCCTTATATGCTGTTACTTTTCTGCTTAGTTCCCAACTGAATGTTACATAATCTTCTCCATCTGTTTTTAAATCTGTTACAATATATTTATCTCTTCCGCTTTCCAATCCACTCGCATTTTGATAAATAACTCTTAAATCTAGTTTGCTTAAGTCTATTCCATTTCCAACAAACCTTTTACATCTGAAATATTTTCTTTCACCTTTTTCATCACTCATTACACCGAATATTCTTTCTGTGTCTGGAATAATCATTGTTCTTGTATCTGCATCTATCTCTATTACGTCATTTGTTTCTGTTAATGTTACCTCTGCTACTTCTGCCATATTTAATAATTCATCTACACTAGGCACTTTACACACCTCCTTTATGTTTGTTCTATATATGCTCTATTTGTTGTTATTCTTGTTTTGTTACTTTTTCCTGTTAGTTCAAAATAAAACATACTACCATGTGTTACATTTACTGGCACTGTTACTCTATCTTGTATGATTTCGTTTGTTTGTTTTCCATCTACATCATAGAAACTTATAACTCTTTTTGTTCCTTGCCATTCTTGGTCAAAATGAAACACCAAACACAAATAATTGTCCGAACCTCTTACAATGTTTTCAAAATCACATTGTTTGTTTCTTCTTAGTAACTGTCCAGTAACATCAAAGTGTAATTCTCTCATTCTTTCCACCTCGCCTAATTATTCCGCTTGCTACTGTTCTTTCTACTGTTTCATCGTGTTCTATGTTCAATGGTTCTGAATCATATGTTGCAAATACTGGCTCTCTTTCCTCAATTACTGCCATGCACAACTCTATTCCATTATAAATTCCACAACTATAATCATCACCAATGTTTTGTTCTTGCATTCCTTTTAGCTGTTTTATACTATTCTTAATTGTTTTTAACTTCTTCCAACTTCTCAACATTCTTAACACCTCCTATAAGCTTCTATTTACCGCCTATATGCCATTTTATTTACTTAGCCTATAAATACTAACCACTCTTGCTATTTGTCTTTATTTGCTTAATATCAGCTACTGTATACTGATCTAACGCATACCATAAGGCGCTACGTTACTCCGATAGGCTTTTTATCCTATCCTCTTGCAGTTTCTATTCCTACAAGTCTAGCATACCTATTAACTTCTTATAATTCAAAATACGAACTTTATATTTTCCTCTTACTGTCCAATTCTTCTGAATAGCTTGTGTTATGTTCACTTTATTATTGAAGAATTTCATTGCTTCTGTTTTTGAATAGAAATAATACTTTTTATGAGTTTCAATGTCAGTTATAACGATTGAATGATACATGCTTTTTTTATTTATCTTTAGCACTCTTTCTAGATTTGTATCTTGTAATAAATAATACTCTCTGCATCTTGTATTCAATCCTCTAAATGTTCTATGCAACTCAACTTGTGCTTCTTTCATATTTGTATAAGCTCCTACAAAATTCAATCTGAAATCATACACATAGCATTTGCCTTTTCCATTTGCATCCCACATTTTCTCCACAGTGTTTTCGTTAGCCATGTTTTCTTTTTGTGTACACCATCTAAGATTGTTTGGTTTGTTATTCAATTTGTTTCCATCTATATGGTCAACAATGTTTCTTTCTTCTGTATGACCTTTTACAAATGCATAAGCCATCAATCTATGTACAAAACATTTTTTCCATCTTCTTTCGCCTTGTAACTTTAAAGCTACTTGCTTATATCCACTGCTATTAAAACTCTGTACTAATTCCATTCCATCTTTTCCATAGACATTTCCATATATGTCTATTTCATATATATCTAATACTTGTTCATATTCTGTTGCTAATGTATTTACTTTCTTTCTCTCATACATCACTGGCAACCTCCTTTATAATATTGTCGCAATAGCTCTTGGGAACATTATTCTTTCGTCAGTTCCTATGCGTTGCACGTGTCAAACAGCCATACGCTGTGAGACTTCCGTTCTGGTCTGCATTTCAGCCTTTCCAGTTTTTTCTATCGCTTTATACACGCCTAGTCTTGTGGTATTGTTAAACGTGTGAGCATCTATATTAAATTCATCATATATCACATTGCCTTTTGCATCTCTCGCATATGTCAAATCTTTCAATTCTTTTATTGTGTTTCTACACTTAGGAGAACAGACAATCTTCTTAAAGCGTTTCATCTTCTTTGTGTTTTGTAGCCTACTTCCTACATACTTCTTACAAGCATACATATTGAATCCCTCTTGCCTGTAATATTGTATTGCTTTTGGCTCTGCTGAATCCGCAAATATAGGTTTCTTGCAATTCTCTGCTCTCCGTTTTATTCTTTGTACTCCATCCAACAAAATGAATTTGTTATCTGTTATATGATTTCTGTATACTTCATCATAAATGTAAAGTATTTTATTTTTATCATCTACTGCACAACTAATTAATGCATTATAACTCGTTTCAAAACCAAAGTCCAAACCAAAGAAGTGGTACTTACTTGGTATGTTTGTTATTGTATTTGTAAACTGTTTTGCGTTTGTTGCAATCGTAAATTGTGGTAAAACTCTTGTTCCACTTGCTCCGAATCTTCCCCACCTTGCTACTGCCCATAAATGTGGGTCATTAATCTTTAATCCATCAAGACGCTTTATATATGATGCTGGCAAGAAAGGGTTATCGTCTGCAATACTATGATGATAATATACTCCATTCTTTTTATTTACAAGTGTTCTTCTTTTGTATATCTCCTGTTCTTCCTGTATTACGTGTTCTTTTCCTTTATCATCTGTATGAACAAAGAATGTATTGTATACCCAATTCTCTTTCCCTACTGGGTTTGTTGTCATGATAAAATGTAGTGACATTTTAGGCTCTCTGATACGTCCTAAAAGTTCTGTATAAGCATCATAACGTATTTCACTACATTCTTCCATCCAAACGATAGAAACACCATGTATGGACTTTATCTTCTCTACATTGTCCATTCCTCTAAATATAATTCTGCTACCATTTGAAAATCTCACTTCCATTGGTGACATAACCGCTACAGCCTTTCCATTCTTAGGCAAATGCTGATTAGGTAACGATTCATCGCTTAACATGTTCATCTTTTCTAATATTTCTTTAAACAATGCAAAACATGATTCTTTTATTGTTCCATATACTTGCCTTACAACAAGGCATGTTCTTCTTTCTTCTAATAGTTTTAATATAATTTTAAGTGCGACATGATAACTCTTACCACTACCATATCCACCGAATAAAAGGTATTGTTCATAATTCCAATCTGTTAAAAAAGTGGAGAACCTTTTCGAAACATCAATATTAACATCCATGCTTCTTCTCTCCTTTTGTTTTAATTTGTTTGTAATAGCAGAAAAGGACAGATACATCACTGTGCATCTGCCTTTCTGTTTGAATTAATTATACCATATTATATTTTATACGTCAATGCTTTACTTGAATATTTTATCTAAAATATCTCCAAGATTATTAACTACTTTATCCATTGTTTTAAACAGTTCTTCATAAGATTCTCCATACACTTCTTTCATGCATTCATCTCTGTGATTAATAAGATTCTCAAGTGTTGCATTTTTCATTTTCAAATCTTCATCTTTAATTTCGCTCATGCATATCACTGAACCGATTGCATTCATAATTGTTGCTTGACTTTCAAGCAGAGTGTCAATCTTTCTCTTTAATACATCTAACTTGCTTTCTTCATTAATTTCTTTTGTTTCTTTCATTTCTTCTCTCTGCTGCTCACTTTTACTTTCAACAACTTCAAACACTTCTTTTCTCCATTTAATTACATTCTCTAAATGGTATGAACCAAACCCAATGTTATGATACTTTCTTCCAACTTTCCTATACATAATTTCATAATATGGCTTGAGTTTACTGTCTACAAGAATCGCATCATCTACAATTATCTTAATATCATACACTGGTATTTTCTTTTCATATTCACACATGTTTTGTACTTCCTTTCTGAAATAGATATTTATTTGTTTTCTTTTAGGCTTTACTACCTAATGGAGCATGTGGGACTCGAACCTACAACTTACCGCTTATGAGGCGGTTGCTCTACCATTGAACTAATGCTCCTTATGTGTTGCTTTCATGCGCTTGAACACTACTCACAACACTTTAGCAAGAAAAGAAATTTGGTGTGCACACTGTAAAGGTGTGCAACTACCTAGGTTGGATTCGAACCAACGAATGCAGGAGTCAAATTCCTGTGCCTTACCACTTGGCTACTAGGCAATGTTATTGTTTTCATTACGGCAATAACTACTCACAATAACTTTTATGAAAGAAATAATTTTAAACTGTGTTTTAATGACTTTAACACCTGTCAAATGTTCTCAATCTCCTCTGCAAGTTCCTTTGATATTTTAAAATCACTTCTTCTATAGCACTGTTCTAAATCATCATAATATGTTCTGCCAATACACCATATGCTATATGCCTGGTCTGACATGAATAAAATGAAATCATTATTTTTCAATACTACAAACGGAACATAGCTTGTTCTGAATCTAGTCAACTTTATGTTATCCATGTTGTGTTCACAATACTCTAAGAAGTTTGTTTGCGCTATTCTCATTGTTTTATAAACTCTAACCCTAATCATGTTTCTTATTCCTCTTTACAAATTATTTTACATAACATAATATGTTATAAAACAGAACCTTGTTGATTCTGAATTATGAGATTTTACTGTATATCCTTTTCCGAATCTGCCAACATAAGGTTTTGGTTCTTCATTGTTTTTAACTGATACATAACCTCTACATAATGCTGTGTGATGTTCTTTATACTGTACTCCATTTACTAACATAATTCTTATCTCCTTATCTGTTCTTTGTTCTCTTTGTTTCTTTCTGATTATATATTAACATAATTACTTGTGTTTGTCAACTACTTTTTTAAGACTTTTACTCTTTTTGTTATGTCTAAATCAAATTCATCAATAACAAATAACTTTCCATTCTGTTCATTTTCAAACACATTTACGATTGTTGTAATGTCACAACCAAATTCATCTATTACTGTATAATTTGCTCTGTTTAATTTTTTCATATCTTTGTTTTCTCCTAGTTTGTTTACTCTGTTTTTGTTTTCCTTAACTTTGATTATATTATAACACAATATAACAGAAAGTCAATAACTAAATTTAAATTTATTTAAGTTACAATAACTATTTATAATAATATTTATATATTTATATAATAAAATAAGCACCCTTAAATGAGTGCTTAAAACTTCTTGTATTTGTCTGATATTATTTTAGGTGTGCAATTATTCCATGAAACATTATGATGTAAACGCATTGTTTTCTTTGTTCCACCCATCATGCTTACAGTTACACAACTAGGACAGCATATAACACTATAAAAACTTTTAACATACGTTCCCAAATCTAAATATATATCAGTTAGTCCTTTTTTTATTCTTTTGCGTTTGCATCTGCTCAATAACAACATCTGTATAGGTTAAAAAACAGTTTTCCTTGTGTTCCGTACAGACAGTACGCATTTGTATCTTCGTTTATCGTTCCTAAAAACTTAAACGGTCTATTTGTTTTACAGAAAAAACTATTCATTGCCTTACGCAATATTTTCTCGTAATACCGCTTATTATCCTTGCCACCAATAAAATCACCACCTTGAGCAAAAGCAACCGTGTATGCGCCTGTTACATCCATATAATCAACCATTATGTCAAATAATGCATCTGCGTTCTCAACTTTAACATTCTTGAACTTGTTCTCTGAAACAACTTTAAATGCTAACTGTGTATAATCATCATCCAGCACTAAAAAATAATCATAATCTAATTCTTTAGCTATATCCCAACACTTATTGCGTGCATACAAAACAATATTATGTTTTTCAAAATTGTCAATCGTATCGCATTGTTTCATTGCTTCCGCTTTATTAAAAATATAGACATTGTTTTTACCGTAAATTCTTTTGTAATCTTCTTCCATCTCATCTTCATCATCTATAACAAGGACAACCTTTCCAGTATATCCAGCTTTTTTCAATGTCTTTAATGTTTTAACGTTGCTCGCCCTACCATGTGTCAAGATAAAAACAACAAAACTTTTATGCTTCATCATTATCACCTCTTAACAACGCCACTTGCTCGCTCATTTCTACATATCCTTTTGCAATAGCATCTTCAAAATCAATAATAACAAGTGCGCTATCTTCCATAAGCTCTTGCATTTCCTTATCTGCATTCGCGTAATATTCAGCAATCTTGGAGTAATTAAAACATAGATGTCTATAAGCACCATATCTTAAAAACTTCTTTTCCTCTTCCGAAACATTACTTTGCTTTATTTTATGTAGCAGTTCTTTTACTTTACCAGTGTCAACTAGTTCTGATATACTTGGTGTTTCTCCTTTTATTTCATACTGCGGAATATTCGTTTTCATTGTATACTTTTTTTTCTTCCTCTTCTACATACTCACCAAAATCAAAACCAAATAGTTTCATTTGTTCTTTGTCAAGTTCTTCAAGTTCCTGTGCTAATAAAACATCATCCCATTCACTTTCATTTAGTTTATTATCTACTAACCTGTATGCTTTTATTTGTTCTTCTGTTAGGTCTTCCAAACAAACTGTGGGTACTTGTTTTAACCCTGCTTTCTTTGCTCCTAGTATTCTACCATGTCCAGCTACTACACTATTATGTTTGTCTATTATTACTGGCTGTGTAAAACCAAACTCTTTAATGCTGTTTGCTATTTGTTCTACTTGTTCTTTACTGTGTTTCTTTGCATTCTTCTTATATGGTTTTAGTTCTTCCATGTTCTTCTATCCTTTCTTATGTTTTATTATATATATGTTCTATACTTCTTTGTTATGCTTGCCTTTGTTCTGTTATGCGTTTGTTCTATGTTTTACTATATAGCTTTTTATTATTCACATGGTGTTCTATGTTTTACTTACATATAGCTTAGTAGCTTACCCATGTATTTTACGCTTTTAACCTTACAATTTTTTAATGCTAATAACATTATACTTTTATGTTTTGCTTCATGTATGTTTTCTGCATAGCATATTGTTTTATTTGTTTGTTCTGTTTCCTTACCAAAATCATCTAGCTTTGTATATATTACTAAATACTTACTTTGTTTTTCTTCATCCATTTGCATATTTAATTTTTCTAATTCTTCTTTTGCTTTTAAATATGTTTTATTAGCAATACCCATTCTAAACCTCCTATCTGCCTTTTCTAACCATTTTGTTTATATGCGCTTATACTTTATAGAGTATGTGATTTAAAACGCTTATATAGGCTTATTTACCGCCATATACATCATTTCCCCATTCTTCCTCTTCGCTTTCTTCTTCAAGCCAATCTGTTCCATTTTCTGCATTCCAGATTTCTTCATCATCCTGTTTGTTTGGTTCATATACATCACCTTGTGTTATAAGGTTGATTGTTACTTCATTCTGTACCTTACCTGTTTGTTTGAACATATCTAACTTATCCATCATTGAAACAATTTCTTTGATTGCTCCAACATCACCAGTTAAGCCTTTTTTAAACAGTGCTACCATTAATAAGTTTTGGTTTGTTAATTCGCCACTTTTGAAACCCATATGCATTAAAACTTGTTTTTGTTTTTGTGTTGTTATATCCATTGTTAGTAACGCTTTCATAGCTTGCTGTAATGCCATTTTTTCTTCACGTTTCTTTTTTCTTGCTTCAACACCTAACTGTCCAATCCTTTTTCTTTCTTCCGGTGTTCTCTCATTCATTGGAATTAAGTTTTCTACTCCATTACGCAATACTTTTGGAGACTTCTTATTTGTTGACATTTGTTTCTGTTCACACTCCTTTTACTTTTTGTTCCATAATATCAAATAAGGCAAGGAAGTTCGCTTTGTTTTGCTTCTCCCTCACCAATATTTCTTTTTATATAAAAACAGTGAACATATAAAACTAATCAAGTGTACGAGGTTTATGTATACGAACGAAATTATTTTATAAGTACAAACATGGCTTTTTATTGTTTTATTTTATACATCCACTGTTTTTATCCTTTTATATTTTGGCTAACATTTATGGCTGTTACTTATACATTCCTATCATAGAATATTTCCTTAGTTCCATTTTATTATAGCATGTTACTATCTATTTGTCAATGTAAAATTTAATTTATTTTGCTTTTATTTGTGTTTCCTTTGTTTGTTTTGCCTAAAAAGTAAATCTCTTTCTTTCTTAGCTTTTATTCTTTCTGCTTTCACCTTTTCATTTGCTTCATAGTATTCTAAATACTTGGTACACGTTTCATGGCAATGTAATATTCTTTCTTTGCAATCCTTACATGGACTATGTAACATCATATCAACCCTTTTCTCCTTAAGTAATCCTCTACATCACATAAATATAATATTGCTTCCTGTGTATCCTGTTCCCTAATACTTACTATTCCATCTGTATCTTTTACTGTGTACCTGTATTCTGATATTGGGAATCCCTCTTTTGTTTCGTTCTTTAACTTTCGCTTTACTTTTGTTATAAAGTTTAATATGAATACTACAACCAATGTTATTACAATGCTTTCTAATGCCCCTATATGGCTTTTTATCAGCACATATGGAAGTAATATATAAATAATACATACAAGTTCTTCAAAATGCCCTACAAGCCAATTACGAGCCTGTACAATAGTTTCCTTTGATGAACTTGCTACTGCTTCAAATAGTTTACTCATAATACCTTGCCTTTCAATCCCATTTTTAATGTTTCCAATTTTGTTTCAAGCCTTTTTCTATATGGTGGAGTTTTACACACTTCACATCTGTATTTATTTTCTTTGTTAAAAAACGCTCCAGCAAACTCTTTGCATATTTCACAGTTATGCTCAAACACTTCTTTTTCATCTGCCATGACATATACTTCTAATTCTACACAACCAATTCCACTACTTTCATTTTTCTTTATATTGTAGCTTATGTTTTTTGAATTATTCTTTGCTACAATGTTTGTTGATATCCATTTACAACATTCAAGGTATGCCTGTTTCATTGTTTTAGCTTTGAACTGTTTACTTATAATCTTTTCTGCTATTAACATGGCTTTAATCCTCCGATAACTCTTGCTTTGCTTCTACTGCACTTCTATCTGCAAGCTCATTTAGTGGGTCTCCATTATGTCCTTTTATGTGTACCATGTTTATCACCATTTTCTTTTCATACACTAACTTGAACATCTTTTCCCATATGTGTTTATTTTTCACTGGCTTATCATCTTTTGTTTTCCATCCGTTTTTATACCAGTTTAAAAGCCACCCTTTTATTATAGCATTCACAACATACGCACTATCACAATATACTGTCACCTTTTTTGCTTTACTCTTAAAGGCTTTTACTAATGCCATATACACTGCTGTTAATTCCATTTCATTGTTTGTTGTGTTTCGTTTGTTCCCTTTTGTTACACTTGTTTTGAATCCGCTGTCACATTTTACAAGTTCAACATAGCTCCATCCACCTATACCGGGGTTTCCACTACAAGCACCATCTGTATAAAATATCAATTCTTTCATTCATTTGTTCCTTTCTTTGCATCTGCTTTAATGTCTGCATATAATTTCACAATAATCTTTGCAACTAACTCCCACAATGTTTTACCATACACTGTTCCAATCCAATCATGCTTTTCTCTTACCTTTATGCAACAGCATGAATAGAATACAAACTTTCTTGTTTCATTAAGCTGTTCATAATATGGCATAAAACTCTGTGTTCTGTAGTTATATCTTATACAAATTCCTTGCATTGCTTTTTCTAATATTTCAAGTGGTGCAATCTCTGTTTTTGTATAGTTTTGTTTTTCAAGCATCTTTGCAACTGGTTTTACTTTCCAAAGAAAATTGTTTAACGTTTTTATGTTCTCCTGTTTTGTGCAATCTAAGTTTAAAATCTCTTCTGTTTTCATTGTTTTATTCCTCTTAATTAAAAAAGGCAAGAAATAGAACACTTCCTACCTCCTGCCTTTTATCAACATCTATGCAACGTTTGTTTTATTTATTTGTTTGTTTTAGATTTCCCAGTCATCATCTTCATCATCCTCTGCTTCTTCTGCTTCGGACTCTGCATCAGCGGCTTTCAGAAGTTTAACATATGCATCTGCTTTCATCTTTGTTTTTGCTTTGATGCCACGTTCTTTACACATTTTGAAAAGCTCCATTGCTGTTTTACCCTCATACGGGTCTTTCTCTTCATCATCCTCTGTACCCCAATCATCATCTTCATCAACTGGCTCTTCTTCTTTCTTAGCCTGTTTCTTAGATGTTGCTTTAGCTTTCTTTGTTTCTTTCTTAGGCTCTTCCTCGTCAAGTTCACCTCTGTCAAACTTTTCAAGAAGTTCAATCAGTGCATCTTTCTTTCTTGATTTACACTTAGAAGAGATTCCTCTTGCACAACACAACTTGTAAAGGTTTGCACCTGTCATATCAGTGTAGTCAAGTTCATCGTCCTCTACTTCTGTTTCAGCTTCTTTTGTTTCCTCTTTTACTTCTGTTTCAACTTCCACACCATCTTTAAGTCCTGTCTCAAGAACTCTTGCTGTTACCTTTGGAAGTGCTTTAAGAATTACAAGAATCTTATCTCCCGCAACTGCTACCTCTCTTGTAAGCATTGGATAACGTGAACCAATCTCACAGATGTTTTCTTTGTTCTTTCCCTCAATAATTTCTTTTGCCGCTTCATAGGCTGTCCAATTCTTTGCCATTTTTCTTTCTCCTTTTTTCTCTTTGATTTTGTCTTGTTTGATTTATTTTGTTTACTCTTAAATATTAACATATTGTTTATGTTTTGTCAACAGTTATTTAAACTTTTTATTTGCTTTCTTCTTCGGACTGTGTTCTAACATCAATGAAAGGGTCTACAAGTCCAACAGCTTCACATGCTTCTAAAACACAATCTGCTAAAGCAATTAGACCATCTTCATCAAGGATTCCCAAACTGCCTTTAAGAAATACCTTTGTTTCTTTTCCATCTTCTTCTGTTACAAGCTGTTCTGCAACACTATAACCTACTTTGTTTGTTTCACTGTTGTATGCTTCTGAAATCACAACATTTCTTCTGTCCTTAAAACGCTTTGAGGAAAGTTCTCTGAACGTTAATCTTCCCATTCTTCTCCACCTCCCTCTTCTCCATTATCTGGAAGTTCTAATACTGCCATAAATTTAAGCATAATATATTCTTCATCAACCAATGAACAAATGTTATCTAAGTTTACATTTTCCACAAGTGACTTAAATGGTATTGTTGCATTTCCATCTTTGTCAAAGTTAATTGCTCCAATAGTAAACATACCTAAATTTACTGCTCTACTTGTAGCTCCTTTTGCATGTAAAGTAATGTCATTGTTTAATCCCTGTAATAACTCTACACTTGTTAAGATTTCATCATATCGGAGTTTAAACTTAACTTGTACTGTTTTGTTTTTTCCAATAGTTAAACCCTCAAAAGTTGCTATCCCTTTTTGTTGTAACTTTCTTTCCACTGTTTTGTTTTTCTCCTTTCTGTTCTAAACTTCTGTTCTTGTTTTCTTCTTTCTTGTTCTTTTTGTTTGAAATAGTTATTTCTAGCATTTATGTTATGTTTTACTTTATTAACATCTATAACATCAATACTTTGTTTTGTATTACTATTTCTCTGTGTTGAGTTAGAATCTAAGCTGTTTAACTTATCTGTGTTGGGCATGAAGCTAACAGCTTCAAAACCCCCTCTTTCTTTCTCCCCCTTATAATACTCTTCTTCATTTTGGTTGTCAATACCCTTTTTGCAGATTTTATATTTTTTTAAGAATTCTTCATCTTCTTCTGCAAGTTTATTTATTACATCACGCTCTATAAGCTCCCTATATGCCTGTATATCCTCTTCTTTTATTGCAACCCATACTTCATCCCTGTTAATGAACTGAAAGGCAAATAAAGGTATTTTATGCGCTTCTAAAGCATGATGCTCTAATACATGTAATACACTTTGTTTAATACTGAAACTTTCATGGTCTGTGCTTTTAAGCTCACAAAGGAAATGCCTGTTTTCTCCATCGCATTTCTCTATCCATCCAGCACCACTGTTTCTTGTAGGTTTTAAACCTAGCCTGTGCATTACTTCTGCTTCATTCTTTCTATACCACTTTGTACTACGTTTATTCATGTTTTGTTAATACCTCACACTGTTCTTTTTCTTTCTCTTTCTTCTGTTTCTTTCTTACACTCTTCTTCGCACTCACACATCGTACAATCAATAACATCACAATATGTTCCGAAACAATCATGTTTTAATATCTCTTCCCTTATATCTCTTAATTTTGTTCTTTTATTTTCACAGCTTGCTACCATTTCCAAAACATCTACAATTTCCTGCGCTGTTATTGAATCAATATTAACGCGTCTATTGTACTTAGTACTTATTTGTATTTCCTTTTTTAATTTTTCAACATAAGTATTTATGTTATATTCTTTCTCAATCTTCATCTGTTTCACCATCCTGTTCTTTTAGTTTTTGTTTTGTTAATGCTTCAAGGTACTTGATATACCCTAAGCCTAACCTATGTGTGCTTTTTGTTCTATAATTCTTTCTTGCTTCATTGAGTTCTGCTGTTCCAAACAAGTCACGGAACTTAGTTTCTGTTTGTACTATTACATAGCTATAGTTACTTCCTTTTCCATTTAACATTTATTCTCCATACCTCCATTCTAAAAAATATAATCTTCTTAAAATAGCATTTCTAAGATTTATACGTGCAACTTTATTGAGCTTTTTAATACATTTCGCCATGTATTTTCTTAATTCATTTACACATTCTTCTAAAATATCACACTCTTCATACATTGCTTTATTCATATCTCCATTCTAAATGTGCTACTATATACATCTTTTTCATAATAGCCTTTCTAAGCTTCATATATGCCCCTATATTGAACTTTTCTCTGTGAGTAATACAATTTACTATGCGATTAATTAAATAGTCTAGTTTGTCCTCTACTGTGTGGTAATCATTACAATACATATTCGTAGTGTTCCATTTCTTTATTGGACAATATACACAACGAGTACCATCCCAATTAACATTACCTCTTCTGAACTCTATTGACTGTACAACATCAGCAATATAACAAGCTGAACAGATACAAGACATTAGTAAATTGTTCTTTTCCTGTTCTGTTATCTGTCCTCTAACAAATAAATTAAATAATGCTGTTCTTTTTAATGATGTAATATATAATGTTTCTATTTGTTCTTTGTTTGCTCTATAATATTCAATAGGTTCATTTGTTCTAGCCGCAAATACTTTTATTACTTCTTCCCAAAGCATTATATGTATTTCATTATACCTTTTTAATATGTTTTGTTCCATGTTTGTTTTACCTCCCTATTGTACTTTTGTTATTTCTCCTACACATTCGCTAACATATTTACAACCTAAACAGCTAAAGAACTGACATCCTCTATCACTAGCTTTCCATATACATGCTAAACAATTACCATTCCTGCATTCCCATTTCAAACAAGGAAGATTATTATGCCTTTTTAATAAAATATTTATTGCGCCTTCCATTCTTTCCTGTTCTATGTCTTTCTGTGATTGTTGTTTATTTACCATTTGTTTTACCACCTACTTCTTCCATATGCTATCATTTACTGTCCAGTGTCTTATTTCTCCATCCCACCATTTTGTAATTTGTATTTTACTATCTCCGCTTCCAGAACATGCCTTATCTTTCAACATTTGTTCTAAATCAAAATCGAAAAGAAAATGTTCTGATGGTGGTTTCACTCCAATACTTCCGCAAACTGCACATCTTCTTTGTCTGCTATATTCTCTGTCCATTGCGTTTTTATATTCTCTTTTATCTAAATTGTTTAATTGTCCATCATACCACACAAGAAGTCCATGAACACTTTCTTCTTTATTTCTGGTCTTATGACCTTTTCTTTGCATTTCTCTTTTTTGTAGTTGTTCTTCCGTTAATTCATAATCTCTTTTTACAATACGACTTTTTCCTCTGCAATTTCTTTCAGTTCCACTAAACGTATTTCTTATTTTGTTACCTCGTTTTCTATTCTTTTCTTTTACATACTCAAGACTATAGTATTCTCTTCTCTTTCTTCTACCTTTTTCACTTTTTAAATAATCACAAATTCTCCTTGATGCACATTTTTTACAATAATGATTAAGTCCATCACTTGATGTTTTACATTTACCAAACATTTCTATAGGTAATTTCATTTTACATTTAGGACATACCTTTGTTCCTTTTTCAAAATCTGCTTTCATTTTGTTTCACCTATTCACCTTTTATAATTTGTTTTGCTAGTTTACCAATGAACTGTTTGTCCATTCCATTCAGCCGACTAAACAAATCAAAACCTGTTGTTCCATCAAAATCATAGAAAACATATCCATACTGTGTATATACTCTTAATGTTTTTTCGGAATATTCTTTTTGAAGTTCTACAAGCTGTTTTGATATTTCATCAAACTTTTTATCACTCCATTTAGGACTATCCTCTTCATAGTATAAATAACTATGTATTAGAACAACCCTTTGTAAGAAATCTATTTTTAATTTATCTGTCCAATATGCTGGAAAAGTATACATTTGTTATACCTCTTTTGTTATTATATTTTCTTCTAATCTGTTTTAATCTCCTTATTTGTTTAACTTGTTATCTTTAACTTGATTATATCTTAACATAACATAACTATAATGTCAATACATAAACATAACTTTTTTTTAAATAAACTTTTATAAGTATAAGCTGTATAGCTTTATAAAGAAAAATATATATATAAATATATATACAAAAAGAAAATTTTCCTTTTAGAAATTTATTTGTTTTATTCCTCTTCGTTTGCAATCTTGTTTGAATGTTATATTGTTTTTCTTTAAATATTTCCTTGCGCTATAAACTGTTTCATCTAAATCTAACAATGCTTTGTTTATTGATGTATAGCGGTTAATACTTATTGCTACTCCTGTTTGATAATGCGTTATAGAATAGCACCTATCTTTTAACTTTACAATAACAACATTTTTGTATTTTGTTTTAAAACACTGTTTCTTTTCTGGCTTCAAATCTTTTAACCTTAAAATATTACATTCCATTATATGACCCTCCTATTTAACGATTTAAGACACTTTATGCCTTTAGCCTATACTTTTATTACTGAACTATATAAACAAGCTAGAAACGTAAAATACAAGCTATAAAAGCTATAATAAAAGGTAGCTTTTTAGGCTACCTAGAATTCAATATATATTTGTATTACTTATGATTTATTTAACACTTTTAAAATACATTCATCCCTGTGAATGCAACAAGAACAATTATAATAACAGCACCATTTACAGGGCTCTTTATTACACCTTTTGACTAATGCTTCTCCACATTGCCACTCAATACAAGGTCTATTTTTATTCACAGCGATTAATTTATTGAATCCTTTGATGTAATCATTTATTTCTTTTTCTGTTTTTAATTCCATGCATATCACTCCTATTTTGTATTCTTCCTAATTTGCTTCTGATAACAATATAACACAGACAATATAATATGTCAAATGTAAATTGTGTATTTTATAAAACAAAAAAGGAACGCTTTTTATACGTTCCCTAAAATGTTTCTTCTTTTAGTTTTTGTTTTGACTTTGGAATGAATCCATACATAGCAATACAATAACTATCTGCTAAATCATCATTTATTTTACAAGGTACTTTCTCAGCTCCTATTTTAACATTTATAACGCCTTTCTTACCTCTGCCTTTATATTTCTCGGCTATGTACTTTAAAAGTCCTTTCTGCTTTAAATAAAGGATTGTAGGATACTTGTTTGGATTTATTCCATATTTATTCTCTTTTGGTTTGCTTGTTCCAATAACTGCATTCTTCCATGCCTTAGTATCTACACTGTACACTTTTATATTATATGCTAGAAATACATCTAATATTGTTACGATTAAACCACCTGTTGTAATTAAATACTGTGAACTCATATGTCCACCACTAAACGTTCTAATTCGCTCTATAATACATTTTATTTCAATAGGCTTATATTCCCTTAATAGCTCATTTAAAATTGATTCTAGGACGCTTCTAAGGTCTTTACGCTTATCATAGTTATTTTTGCATCTCGTAAAATCTATACTATACATTTTCAACAGCTTTTTATCTTCTAATACTGTAATTCCTGTTCGTGTATAACTTTCATCAATTCCTATTACAACCATGCTCCCTTATATACCTTTCCTTTTTAGCTTTTGCAAGTTTCTTTCTAAATTCTATTTTATCTTTCTTTGTGTTCATCTTTGTATCGTTGCATTCACAAAACTGAATTCTTTTTATATGTTCAGAAACCCATGTACTTTTTACAAGTTTAAATGTTTTAAGATTTTGGTTATATAAAAGATATTTGTTTCCTATTTTTCCACAATACAGAATTGTATATACATGTTCTTCTGATTTTAATTTGAATAGCGTTCCAATTTCTACTCTGTTACAATCACTACATCCCATTGTTTTAAGTTCGCTGTCTTTTGAAATCCATCCTATAGTGTAGCCACTTAATAAATTGTTACTGCATCCATATCTATAGAACTTTTGTTCCTTTGTTTGTTCCTTTTTGTTTTTGTTCAAATAGCAACATTCTGCACAACTCATTTTCCTCATGCTTTCAACCACTCCAAACATTTTTCTTTTGTTGTAAATACTGGGTAAATATCTCTTTGTGTTTTTCTGATTCCAGTATCTATTGTACTGTTAATACACAAAAAGTTTTGTTTGTAGCTTTCTATGTTTTCCTTTTTATCTGTTACACACCTAATGGGTTTTAAATTATACAGCGTTTCTTCTTTGCGTACTATACATTCTTTTACAATACATTTTAGAACAACATTCTTTTTTGCCTTTTCCCTTTTACTTACAAATACAAGAAAACATTCCTGCTCCGGTAAAAGCCTTAAATATGTTTTATGTACATTCTGCATCCCTTTACACTCCTTTGTTTCACACTCCAAGCAATCTAGGTACGTTACACGGAGTGCATATGCTTTACAATATTTTGCCATTAATTAGCAATCCTTATCTTTTACAATTTCTAAATATTTATCTAACCATTGAAACACAAAATGAATGTTATATGACCCAAAACCAACATTATAAGATTCGCTTCCTACTTCTTTGTATTTAATTTCAAAATAAAAACCTAGGTTTACTCTTCTTACAACAACCTCCGCTTCTGTTACCTTTATTTTCTCAACTTCCATATCTCCACATTGATTTTTCATAACTTCCATCATTTCTATTTCCATTACTTATACCAACCTTTCTTTTGTTTTTCCATAACACACATCTTTCATGTTGCATTCTTCTGCCATCTTACAATTATATCCTGTACATTTCTTATGCCTTTTTACAAGTTTGTTTTGTTCTAGTAGCTTTGTTTTACTTTCCTGTATTCTTTCCAATCTTCCAATATATTGTGCAATTTCACTTGGGTTATATTCATAATTGTACACTTTAAATTCCTGTGTATTTTTATCATCACACAAAACTATTCCATGATGTATTCCTGTTAAATACATATAAAGCTGACATTGTTTTCTTCCACTTGCATGGTACTTTTGTTTCTTAAATGTAAATGTATTTACGCTTTTGATTTCTACTATGTATGGAATCTTCTTAACGCTTTCATCATATACACTTTCAAGCTTGTAATCAGCTGGTATTTCGCATATTATATCAGGAGTATAGGATAAGTCAAACTCTTCTGCAAAACGGCTATAATCGCAATCTAGAGGCTTACACAAGCCACCCCTAATAAATAGCCTTTGCCACTTCTCATGTATTGCATCACCCTCACTGAATATTCTCCTTAAACCTACTGGAACTTGTTCTCCCTGTAACTGTTTATAAAATAATGATAACACTTGCTGTCGTATACAAAACTTATCATCTGATACAATTACTGCACTGGCGTGTAACCCTTTTCTTTCTGTTGTTTCTGCTCCCCTTGTCATGACACTCTTAAGGAATTTAAGTTCTTTCGGAATGTCTTTATCTAAATAGAATAAACCATTTAACATCTGTTCTATTTCTTTTTCTTGCGTACTTTGTACCTTTGTAAATGTTTTGTCTGCATCCTTTTTAATATCGTCTATTATTCCCATTTTATTCTCCCTGTTCTGAAATTGATAATATATTTGTTTGTTTCAAACCAGTGGTTGTACAGAACCTTGTTCTTGCTTGTTTTTCTGTCTCAGCATAGCAGAAGAATTTATGTTCTGCACTTCCACCACTTGTATAAGTTCGCTTAAATACTATACAATAAAATATCACTCTAACATTTCCTTGTATTTTTTCTTATGTTCATCCATGATTTCTTTTCTAACAGAATCGAGGTCTGCAAAATCAACAAAACCACGTTCATAGAATAATGGGATTTCACAGCTTTGCATTGGATTACAAACTTTGCTTTTTACTACTTTGACTTTCATAATCATTCCTATACGCTCTTTCGCTTCTGTATTGAATGGATTATGGTTAGGAATTTCAATATAACCTTTTCTTGCTACTTGTATTCTAAGTGACGCACTATGTTTTAATTTATGACCGCCCGGAGTTTGTATGTTATCTCCAAAAGGTAATGCATTCATTTTGTCTCTAATCTGATTGATGAATATAACTGTAGTTCCTGTCTGTTCTATTACATCCTCAAGCGTTGGTAAATACTTGTCCATGAGTCTTGCAACTCCACCGATACGCATTTCCTGTTCACTGTCTGTATTTACCGCTTTTCTGATTTTGTCGATATCATCCTTTGGCTGCATTGATGGAACACTATCAATCATAACAAGTGGTATTCCCTCTTCCGCAAACCTTATTGCTCTGTTAAATGCTTTTTCTCCATATCTTGCTCTATATACAATCATTTGTTTTGGTCTGTTTCCGAATAGCTTTGCTCTCTCTCCATCAAAAGTATTTCCTGTTATGATTATTCTATCATTTCTTCTCATAACCCACATTCCACTTGGCATTGTGAAACAATACATTTTTCCATCTTTTGTTTTATATCCGGAATATGTTGCGTGTCTTAAATCAACATCTTTATTTCTTATTCCACTACATACACAATATTCGAGATTTTTAACGACTATATCATGGTCAACTATTCTTCTTTTCTGTCCTCTTCTGTCTCTTGTCTGTATATATGCGGAATACCCTATTGCTGTATAAGCAAATTGTATAAAATCTGCATCACTCTTATGTATTGTTGTAAAACTTGGCATATGTCCAACTTCAAACTGGCATCCATCCCAGTGTTTCATTTCATCAATAACAATTTCTAACTGTTCATTTGTCATATTATACCATTCTACTGGATAATGTTTCTCTCTTGTTGGCGCATCAAATACATAGAAACTACCATTTTTTCTGTAAGTTATATTATTACTGCACAACAACATTTCAATACGCTCTCGTTTTCTTCTTTTCTTAATTCCGAAATAACAGCGTGTACTCTTAGTTTCTTTTTTAAAACTTCCGTCTGCGAATATTGCAACCATTAGTCTAATTCTTTCCTCTGACATTGCAATACCTTTACCGGAATACATAAATGTTTTTGGGATTCTACCATTAAAACCATTTTTATTCCAATCCAATGAAAACATAATATCATGAAACGGTTTAATTTTTACATTATTAGAATTGGCTGATTTATATACCACATTATGGTATTCAGACACAACCATATCAAGTCTATTCTTTGTTGTAACTCTCCATAAGAATTTTGAATTCTTAACATGATATTTTAATGGCTTAACAAGTTCGGCTGTACCATCTTTGTTATACTGCAACACCTTGTCTCCATTTTTGTATTCTGATATTTTTTTCCATCCGTCCTCGCTAAAGAACTCCGTGTCACAATCAACACATCCCTCAATCGGAATATCCAAACACATATCATGTTGGGCACATAACTGATAACCTAATGTTGTTTTTCCAGCACTCTCTGCACCAAATATCTCTATAACTCTTCCTTTAGGAACTCCACCACCAATAATATTATCAAGATCAACAAGTCCTGTACTCCATCTTGGAATTTTAAGTGCATCCGATTTACTTCCTAAACTGTAAACACTTCCTTTTTCCTTTTTGTCAATCTCTGACATAAGTTTTAATATTCCATCTTTATTCATTCCTTTTGCCATGTGTGTATTCCTCCATATATCTGTTACATAAATCTACGAGCTTGTCAAATGTTCCATAATCAAAATCTGTTTCCATTGTTAACTTCAATACCTCTGCTTCGTCGAGATACCATTTTGCTTTTTTTAAATCTTCATTACCATTTTTATATTTATATCTGCTCAAATACTTATATGCATTTACAATACAAAAATCAGTTACTCTCTGATTCCCAAAAATCAATCTCATGTTATCAATACATTCAATGCTACAATTCCCATCATAATGTTTTGGGTGGTTTACATTATCATGTTTGTTTGTTTCTATTCTTTTCATATCTGTTTTCTCCTTTTCAATAGTAGGTGCTTTCGACACTTCCTCTCTCACTTTATTTGTTATTACGTCACAAAAAAAACTATTGAATTACACTCTCTCCCTTTTGCTGTGCATATTCCATCATTTTCGTACTCGCAACCTCCACATCTATCCATTTGTTTCACCTCGCCATTAATGTGCTGTTATATTTTACTACTCTGCTCATATATTTGTTTTTGTTAAATTCAAGTGCGCCCTGTTCTTTTAGAATATCGATTACCCTTGTTGTAACACTTCTTCCTTTGCATCTATCATAGAAATCATCATATGATTTAAATACACCCTTTCTGCGCTCTTCTTCTATGGTTTCTGCGGCTTTTTCTCCGATACCTTTAATAATACTCAACCCTTGCTGTATAACGTCCTCTCCATCCATTTTACGCAATGAAGTTTTAGCTGAATAATTTACATGCGGTAACATAACCACAGCACCATCTTTTACCGCAAACTGTGAATACTTAAATATATCCGCATCATTATCTGCATACTTCATTTTCACATACCAAAACTGTGTTGGGTAATGTACTTTGTAATACATTTGGTCAATACTAATAAGCGCATACGCTGTGCTATGACCGGCGTTAAACCCATAGATTAGCATTGACGCCCATATTGAATTAGTTTGTTCTTTTGTTAATCCCTCTTGCTTGCACCCTCTGTAAAAGTCTTTCTTCATTTGTTCGATAATTGGAACGTATTCTGGTTTTGTTAGATTCTCCGCTTTCTTCATAATCTTTAACATATCGAAACTCTGCTGTGGTGTTAAGTGTCCAACTTTCTGCGCTACTTCAACTGTTTGCTCTTGATATAACATTGTTCCATATGTTGCTTTTGTGTATTTGTAATATGGTGTTGTTGTATCCACCTCTCCTGACAACTTATTATGTGCGTATGTTTCATGCATGTGCAACTGTAATGGTGCTGGTCTGTTCAATGCATTCACTGCTATAATATCATTTATGCAATCACACTGAATCATATCAAGAATCTTTTTAGGTGCTGACTTTTCCATCTGAAATATTCCGTCTGTTCTTCCCTCTCTGAATCCCTCTATAACCTCTTGGCTTTCTTCATCTTCTTCTGTTATTGTATGCCCTGTTTTCTCTCTAAGCTCACGCATTTCTGACATTGTTTTAAGTCCAAGCATATCAAACTTTACACAATTAATATGCTCTAAATCATCTTTGTCAAAACAACTGCTTAACGCTCCTGTCTTTCTATCTCTCATAATAATACAAGTATAATCACTTATATCTGTTCCAACTACGGCAACCCCGGCCGCATGTTTTCCAAGATACTTTATTTTGCCATAAAGTTTTGAAAAATGTTTTATAATGTTATCATACTTTTCGTTAAACTCTTCTGTTCTGTATCCATTCAATAAATTACTCATATTCAGTTCATCATCTACTATGAATCCCTTAATATATGACTTAATTTCTGCAATCACTTTTTTATTTTCATCTGCTTCAAACCAATCAACATCTTTTGTTGTTTTTAAGTTACAAACACTTGCCAAATCATTCACAAGATTATCAACTCCATACATACCATAAGAACAAATTTGTATTGCTTTGTTTGGATATTTGTTTATAACATAATCAATTACTTCCTGTCTCCTATCTCGTTCGAAATCTAAGTCAATATCCTACCTTAGTCGTTCGTTTCCAAACTATCAAGGCTAGACTATATCTTCCACTCTTGTGGCATTCGCACTTCGGAATGGTGCTTATCCCCATCCCTACACTTGTTACTCTCTTCACAAACTAGTCGTTACACCTTCATATACTACTGTATATGCTTGGCACGGTATTCCCTCTATCTCACCATCACTGGTTTAGGGTTTCTTAGTCAGATTATTCGTCCATGGTCTTATGCCCTATTATCCTGTTGTAACATTTCAATAAGGAGTCTTATTTTTCTGATACCGTTAGCATATTATAATAATACACACCATTAAGCAATGTTCACGAATGATGCCCAATTAAGTTTAGGCAATGACTTCTTTTCCTTTCTCATAAATCTACTAAAATCTAGGTTATATTTTATGCTGTCTACTTCTGTAATTCCTACTGCATAAGCTACAAGACAATTACAAACAGAACCTCTTCCCTTTCCTGTTTCAATTCCATTTTCTTTCGCCCATGTTATGTAATCTCTAACAATAAGGAAATAATCTGCAAAGCCATGATAGTTAATTACTTCCAATTCTTCTTTACATCTTTTCCAGTATTTCTTATTCCATTTGTTTCTGTTTTTCAATCCCTGTTTTGTTAATGTTTCAAGTTGTTTTGCTCCATCATCTGATATCTTAGGAAGTTCTAACTCTAACCCATCTAGTATGTTATTTTCTACTTTGTTGTAGATTTCTTTCATATTATCTGCAAATCGTTCTGCAAGTTCCATTGGCTTTTTAAACTTCTTTTTATAGATGTTTGCAAATCGTTCTGTTATCTCATATTCTGTAGGCATGTACCTTTCACTGTATGTTCTTTTTACATCCAATGTTGTTTTTCCGATTTCGTGCATTTTACAATATGTGTCAAAATCTTCTTTACTTCCGAAATGCGAATCACTTGTTAGAATACATTTTATTTTCTTTCTTTTTGCCATTCCCATAAGTTCATAGTCTGTTCTTTGCTGTGTACCCTGTGCATCTATCTTATATGGCTGTATTTCAACGTATAAATCATCTTTGAATATTTCCTTGAACTTATCTAACAAACGCTCTGCTGTGCTTCTATGACCATTTAAAATAGCTTGTGACGTTGCGCTTGCTATACAAGCTGTCGTACATATAAGTCCATCCGAATATTTTTCAAGTAACTTAAAATCAACTATTGGTTTATAATAGAACTGTTTTGTGTTTGCTTCTGTCATAATGTGACATAAATTTTTATATCCTTGCAAATTCTTCACAAACAAGTTCAAATGGTAACTCTTTCTTTTTGGATTTTCTTTATTGAATTTTGGTTGGAAATATATTTCGCATCCCATAACTGGTTTTATTCCAACTTCATTACATGCTTGATAATGTTTTATTAATCCACTGATTGTTCCATGGTCACTTATCCCTAATGCTCTGTAGCCTAATTCCTTTGCGTGTTTTGCTAAATTTATAGACTTTCCAAACCCATCAAACAATGAATATTCTGTGTGCCTGTGTAAATCGAAAAAATTTCCCATTTATATCTTCCTTTCTGTTCTCTATGTTCTACTTAATTATAACAAAAGGGTTGATTTTGTCAACCCCTAACATATAACTTTATTTTGTTTTACTCTTCCCAATCGTCCTCTTCTTCATCCCAATCGTCAGAATCATTTTCTTCGTCTGCTTCTTCCAAAAGGTCAATGTAATATTCTTTTGATTTCTTCGGTTTACAATCAATGTCACGCTCTTTACACAGCTTGTAAAGCTCCTGTGGTTTCATGCTTTCATAATCGTTTGCTTCGTCCTCTTCTTCATCCCAGTCATCTGTTTCTTCGACTTTTGTTTTAGCTTTTGTTTTTGTTTTGTTTGATTTCTTCTTAGGTTCATCCTCTTCATCAAAATCTTCATTGTTATCAGATGGATATGCCTTATCAATGTATTTTAAGATTGCTGAATCAGACAATGGCTTTACTTTGTTATTTCTAAATTTTGCTTTGTCTAACGGAATAACAGAATATGTTGTGTTCTGCCCTTTACCAATTCTTTTAATCTCATAATCTCTATCAAGAAGCGTTCCATATGTTTCATATAATGAAGCAAGTGCTGGAACTGGTGAACAGTTATTAACTGCCGCCATTAACAGTTTTACTTCTTTGCTTTCGTAGTCATAGACACTCCAAATGTACATTTTTCGTGTTCTCAGATTTTCATCTTCGCAATACTCACAAGTTCTGCCAAATTCCTCTTGGCATGGAACGTTTACACCTAAAGCAAAACTGTCATGGAACTTGATTTCTAAACCATCTTCCATATCTGTTAAGAAACGAACTCTTGCTTTTGAGTCCTCTTTGAAAAACATAAATTTTCCCTTACTTGTTCCACTTTTTGAAATTTCACTTTTAATGTCTGATAACTTAATTTTTCCCATGTTGTTTCTCCTTTTATTCTTTTGATATGTTTGTTTTATACTCACCGATTTCTACCGCACAAAACTGTTTTGGATTTATGATATAACCGCCAAACTCTATATATGCATTTGCATCTTCAAGGTAACATTGTTTTATAACATTTGCTATATTACTAACTGACTCTTTCACAACTTGTTTTGCCTGTTTTACAAGTTCAGTTAAAAGCATTTCGTCAAAACTTGCTTTATCTTCATCACGCATAAATCCGAATTTTGTTTCATATTCGCTACAAATCAGTTTGTACTCTTCACTTTCTTCATTATACTCTCCATGTACCGTTCTGTCAATCGTTAATTTTTCCAATGTATCTTTGTGATATAAGTTCATTTTACAAGTTACTTTATATTTCAGCACCATGCTTTCTGACCCTCCTAGAACGCTGTTTAGCGGCTTTTATTTCTTCCTCTGACATTTCCCCCACATCCTTTTTATCAGCTGGATAGTCAAAGCGTATCACATTAAAAAACCGCTTTAAATACTCTGTTCCTTTTATTCCGTATTCGTCATTATCTAATGCAGATATCACTGTTGCAATTCCTTTTTGTTTTAATTTGTTTACTTGTTCGTCTGATATATGCCATCCGAGAATTGCAACAACATTCTTTATATGCCCACGTGTTTTAAGACTTAAATAATCCATGAACCCCTCACATATATATGGAATGCAGTTCTCTTCATATGTTCCACATAGCGTGTCACGCTTTCTGAATCCCTCATTGTATAAGTATTTTCTTTTCTTTTCAACATGCGGGTTCATTGTTCTTCCTACCCATCCCATAAACTTTCCATTGTCCAATATTGGAAATATAAATGGATAAGCTACATTATAATTGTATTTACACTTTGAAACATTCAATGCACGTTTGTTGAATCCACGTTTCTTCATATATTCAATTATTTGTTTTTCATCCTTGCTGTTTGCTTCATTCCAGTCTGTTGTTTTTAATCCATAGTAATAATCCTTTGCTTCAATCAATGCTTGTCTGCTTTGTTTCTTGCGCTTTCTTTTGACCTTTATCTGTAGCTTTTCTATTTTATCACTATGTAATATTTGTTCTAGCAAACAACATGCCTGTAAATCATTTAGCTCTGGATGTGCTTTCATAACAAAATCTAATGCATTTCCTTTTGCTTCACAACCAAAACAAAAAAATGTTCCATCATCTAAACAAATTCGCATTGATGGGTTTATATCATCATGGAAAGGACATACAATATTAAACTCTGTTGTTGTTATTTCTTCAACAATTCCATAATAGATTAATACTTTCGCAAGTTCCTTTCCTCCATATGTTCTTATCATGCATCTTGTTCTAGCCTTTCTGTTCTGTTATCTTAATGTATGGCTCTGATATTTCAACATCACAACATTTTCCTAGCTGTGCTTTATCCTCTTTACTTATTTTGCCTGTTTCATACATTCTATCTAGCTTTGTTTCATCCATACTTTCTTCAACATCAATGAACTTTTTGAACTTCTTCGCATCTACTCCACACTGTTTCAAATACTTAATAAGTCCATCCATATCATTTACTTTGTATGTCTTGTTTACAACTGTTTTGTACAACTGTTTTGAAATGTTTTGTTTTAACTTTTCAAACTTCCATGTTAGCTTCTTTCTTCTAACTTTTGTTACTTTAAGTTTCACATGGTTTGTGTAATAGTTCATCCCATCTTTTAGCTCAATATCAAAAGTTTCTTCTCCTTTTGGAAGATTTGTAAACATAAAATTTGTAACTGCAAGCTGTTCTTTTTTTCTTACTTCATTGTAATATTCATCAAACTTCTTTTTCTCTTGCTGTGCTTCATATAATCTTCTAACGCTCTGCTCTATCTGTGCTGTATTCATTCTTCTGTCCTGTCCTTCCCTTGTACTCTTTTACTGCCTGTCTCTGTGCATATAATACTGAATTGATATCTTTCGGATATGTTCTGACATTTACATCACGAATGAAAATAAGTTCATCAAATGTTAATTCTTTTTCTTCTCCTACCGGAGTCTGTACTCTTACAAGCTCCTTTCTTCTATTTACTCCGACAACTTTTGCTGTTCCCAACTTCTTTAAAAGTTTTCCGTGCTTCGTTTCAATAAATCTAACATAACAAATCATGCACCCAACCTGTAAAACATTGTCATAAATGCGCTGTTCTTTTCTTGAACCATATTTCATTTCGATTTCTTCAAGTGTTGCAAATTTTCTTTCTTCTGTTTCATCTGTACCTGTTTTAACCTCTTTTGTTTCAACTGGTTTTTCTACCTTTGTTTCGCTTTTTACTTCTCCCCATGCTTCATTATCCTCGTTGTTTGATTCTGTCTGTTTTTCAACAACTTCATTCTCATAAACATTAAGTCTATCAATCAACTCCTGTTTTGTGAACTTATGTCCTTTGCTTTCTAGTGTGAGTCCTCTGTTTCTTGACTCCTGTTTTAACTCTGCAACTTTCATTTCTTCAAATCTCATTTGTTTTGTTCTCCTTTTCTTTTTATGCCTTAATTATATCACTCTGCTTTTTATTTGTCAACATCTATTTTAAAACGATTATGCAAATTACTGATAACATATAAATCATTCCAAACAATGACAAACAAGCTATAATGTCATTGAAATCCTGTTTTGTTATACCCCATTCTTTCCAAAAGGCTCGGAACGCTCTTTTGAGCATCCTCGCCTTTCTTTTTACTTTTCTCTGTAGCTTTCTGTAGTTGTATGGTGTCATTTTGTTTTATCTCCTATTTTCTATTTGAAATATCTAAAAGTTTCTTTACTGAAATCTGAAATTCCTCGCTTGCTCTATGCACTTCTAACACTCCTATATCTGTCATACATTTCAGATATCCATACAACTTGTTTTCTGCTTCCTCAAAACTAGCCAATCCTCTTCTGTATGTTGCTAATACGATTGTTTCAAACTCTACATATTTTACCATTTTTATTTCCTCCTAATTTGTTTTCCTTTAACTTGATTATATTATAACATATTTAAAACGAAAGTCAATACTTTTTATAAAATATTTTAAAATAAATAAAGCTATATAAAATATATAAATATATTAATTATATTATATATAATATATAGCCTTATGCTTTGTTCTATTTATTTGTTTTATTATGTTTTGTTTCTTTCTTCCACTTATCTGTATAAGTATCATTGTATTTATCCTTATACTTCTTGTGGTATTTGTCTTGCATATTATGAATTGCTATTACATCATATCCAGTACCGTTAAGCTGTTCGCACATTCTGTTTATTTCTTTTAACTCTTTTGTTACATCCTGTATAAGCTTTGAAATATACTCTGCATCTGCTCCCATTCCATTATTCATGCATTTCTGCCACTGCTCCTCATACAGTTCTTTTGTCTCGTGTTCCCACTGTTTATACTGTTCCATTGCGTTCTTTACAAATTTAGGAAGAACACTGTCATTCACATCATCTGTTGTATATTTATTCCAATCTCTTGGAATCATCTGTGGGAACTGCACTTGTCTTAATGGGATTAACTTCTGGTGAAGATTTATGTATTTATGATGAAGCTTTCTTTTGTTTGCACATTCATCCATGTACTGACATTCTAGCTTTCTTTTAAAACCTTGTAAACCGAGGAAACAAAAATAGTCTGCAAGCTGTTCATGGAAACTTAATGCTTTCTGCATGTGTTCATCAAGTTTTACATACACTTCTTCTGCAATGTTTTCTTGCATACGTTTGTTTCTTTGTGTTCCCATATATGGTTGCTGTTCCTGTGTGTTCCATCCTTGTTCTGTATTCGTTTTGCTTGTGTTTATGTTTTCATCATATTTCACACCATTTACTTCATACATTGTTTTGCCCTCCTTATATTACTGGAAAATTATAGCTTGTTCCGCATAACTCACAGCTACTAACCATGAAAGTACCAACATCTGTTGCAACATTTGTATGGTATACTTTTCTACTTCTTAACTGGTCTGCATGAACATTATTTCCACACTTTGTTCTAAGTACATATTGTGTTGTTCCTGTTCCGATTGTTATGGCTACCGTTTCTGCACTTGTTACTGTTGGAATTGCCTGTGCTATACAAATACATACTTTTTCTTTATTGCTATAACTTGCCTGTGGTATGTTCAAAATCAAAACGCCATCTTGTACTGTTACGCTTACTGTTTTAACAAAATGTATGCAACCACCACACCCATATCCATTATTATTATATAAACTACATGCCATTTTATATCACCCTTTCTAACCCTTTTAATTAAACGAATAGGGCGGTTTTTATGCCGCCCCTACAAATATATCACGCATAAGCGGAAAGTCTCTTAAATCATCAAATAAACGCTTTAGCACCCACATCCATTATTGCAAACTGTTCCATAATGTGAAAACATATGTGCGCTTTCATATGGACTGCATGTCTGATATGCAGGAATCGGTGTTGGTCTTAATGTTGAAATCAGTGTCGCGTTCTGTGCCTGTTGGCTCAACTGGAAGTTTGCTGTCTGTAACTGGTCACGTAAGCTCTGAATCTCATTCTGTGTCATTAATGCTCTCGTTGCATCACCATCTGCTTTAATGGCGTTCACAATATCACAAGTATTTTTTGCATTCTCATATCTTACAGAATCAATACTTCTCTGCGTTGTGCAACAACAATCCGCAAGCTGTGAAGCAAGTGCATTTGTGTTCTGCATTCCCGCTACTGCTACATTATTGATTGCTTGCTGTGTTCCATTAAAACCATTCAGAAGCGAAGTATTAACTGCATAGAATCCATCACAAATTCCATTCTCCAAACCATTCAGCTTATTCATGACTGCTTGGTTGTCAAAACCTCTCTGAATTGCACTATCTGTATATGCGCTTGCTGTACTATTCATACCATTTCCACCCCAGTTTCCAAAGTTACCTCCCCATGCAAGTAGGAAGAATAAGAAGAAAATCCAACTTCCATTGCCATCTCCGAACATTCCATTGTTTTCTTTTCCGAGTGCTAATGCATCAGCTACACTCAATCCATTTCCATCCATTCCCATGATTGTTACCTCCATTAATAATATTTATATAAACCACTATATGTACACTTTAGCGGCTCATACCACCCATAAATGCTTGAAACTGTTTATAAGCCTGTTCTATATCTATTCCTCTTTGCTTACATAAATTTCTAGCTACTTGCTCAAGTTCTTGTTCTGATTTACCTTGTGCCATTTCTTCTGCCCTTTTAAAAAGCGGATTATTCTGCATCATTTGTTTGCTCAACTTCTGAAACATAAGCCACACCCTCCTTGAGTTCTTTTATTCTTTGTTTCAATTCACTTACAACATTTTCAAACTGCTGTTTAGATACATATTCAATATTTACTTTATTTTCTGTTGGTTTTAATATATATGTTTTAAGTTCTGCTGAACCATCTAACAATATTTGCTTTGTGTAAATACAACCATTTGCGATATCTGTAAAGACAAATAAACTGCCATCTAAGTCAATCATGCTTGCTTTCGCTTCATCATAACTTGAAACTGGTCTACCTTTTAGCATCTGTGTTTGACTCTGATTCTGCATATATGGTTGTTGATAATTATATTGCTGTTCCATCTGTGCAATTCTATTTTGTGCTAGTTGTTGCTGATATGGATTCATCCCATACCCTGTATAATTGTACATCAATCACCACTCCTTTCATGCTTTTAATATATCACACTTTTAATGTTTTGAAATATAAACAAAGTATACTAGGAATAACCTTAAAGAATATGTGCAATAAAAAAGGAGTGCTTTCGCACTCCCTCAAATCATTCTACCTATTTTCATAAGCATCTTTCTATGTTTCTTTTTAACTGCAATTTCTGATAATCCTATTTCATCCGCTATACATTGTAAGGTTTTCTTTTCCTTATAATGCATCCATAAAATCTGCTTTTCTTCATCACTTAACATTGTTTGCTCCATCAAATCACCGAACTCTTTTACAGAACTTATGTCCTTTAATTTCGTCCTAGTTTCTGCGTTCTTTTTATCCATGCTTACCACTTCCCATGAACTTACCACACACCGGGCACCTCTTATGATTTCCGCCTTGTTTATTTCTATTTTTTGCAATCTTAACAGTTTTAGCTGTTTTAGTTACGTGTATTCTTGCTTTCGCCATTCTTAATTCTCACCACCTTGGTTGTGAACCGCATTATCATTATGTTGATTTCCGCTTACATCGTTGTATTCTGCATTTGCATTATCTCCACTTGTTTCA
>OGHY01000099.1_pt1 | contig 51598 bp, 85 predicted proteins | sample 1571541 | NCBI WGS metagenome assembly OGHY01 (sample SAMEA2581943, study PRJEB24529) | metagenome | biome: Human gut stool | place: China | collected 2011
CCAGCCACAACTACACCTCCATCTCAAGAGAAATGTCCGCCACAACTCCATAATTCCCTATATCAAGTATACCAGAAACAGTATATTTCACATCACTTATATAGATGAGATCTCCTTGTTTGATACTCTTCATGTTGTCATCTATCAGAGTAAGAATCATAGGACTCTTTTTTCTCTGAACAGATGCAGCAGAAGTTGTCTGAACACTGATAAAGGAATTCTGCTCATGCCAAATGCCTACAATCTTCACGCTATCACCTGTGATGGGCTGATTGTAGTCATCTTTCAACACTGAGATGAATTCATATTCTTTACCGGAAGATTTTATCTGCCTGGATACTTTGTTTTTCAAGAAAAGTGGAGTAGCACTCATCAATTTCCCCCCAATATACCCGAATTGTTCTTTCTGTATCGCTGTGCAAGTCTGAGGAAATACCTTGAACTGTCTGCACAGCTAAGACCTGACACGGACAGAGTTGTGTCTTCTGCTTTAATGATCAAACAATTGTAAGCAGCATCATTCAGATCAGGGTATTTCTTAGAGTAATATTCCAGCTCTTCATCTGAAAAGAAAGGGCAAGATTCTTCTCTAAGAATCAGCTTCAGTTCATCAATTCTGTCCATTGTCATATCTCACACCTCACTCCAAGGCTTCCAGAGCTGCTCTGAGCTTTCTCGTAGTTGTCAAACCGGAGATATCAAGACCCTTGTATTCTGCAAGAATTTTAAGCTCATCCATGTCAAGCTCAGACAGATCTCTGCTTGCCAGTTCCTCAGGATCTACCTCAACATATTCTTCCTCATCGGAGTCTTCATCTTCTACAGGTGTAAAGGAATCTTCCTCCGGCATAGGATGGTGATGCCCAGAAGATTTCTTCTTGGGCTTTTCATCACCATTTTCAAGGCTCCATCCTGCTGCTAAGAACTTATCAAGGGATCCTTTAGGAACGGTCATCCCTTTGCCTTTCTTATAGATTTTTATCATCTACTGCACCGCCTTTCCCTTACTGCTGCTTGGTGTCAAGAATGTAGACCTGATCAGCAGCTTCAAAGGACGGCAGGAAGATCATGGACACCTTGGTATCAACGTTCACAGGATCTGTCTCCTTGGTGGTAGTAACCGCTACACCTGTATCAGTGATGGTTACGTTTGCAGCATTTCCGGTCATCAGATCGGACTGTTCAGGAGTGGTACCGAACCAGGAAGTTCCAAGAGTTCCGGACGGGAACATGACAAATACATCATCATCGATGAACTGATGATCTACACCAGCTTCGTCCTTGTATTTCTTGGTATACTTAACGATCTCCAGATCCAGCTCCTCCTGAATGTAAGCCTTGATCTTGCTCTCTCTTACAGGAGCATTGGAGTCATTTCCGTTCAGAGCTGCTCTCAGTTCCTTGTTCTTGAGGAAATAACCCCAAGTCTTGGAAGAACAGGTTGCACGAGTAGGTCTTACTCCAGTATCATCTTCGATCTTATCCAGACCAGCCTTGATGTCATCATAGATACTTGCATCAGGATTGCTCCAAGGAACGGTGGCATTACCCTTGTGTGCTTCAGGAATAGCATAATCATAGTCATAGTCCTGACCATTGGCAGTGATGCTGATTGCACCAGTAGTGAGTGCCTGCATGCGCATACGCTCACGCTGTGCTCTTGCACCAGACAGTAATCTGGTCTCATCATCAAATACATTATTCATGACAGAATCAATGTATGCCTGATTTCCGGTCTCAAGCACCATGTTCAGCTGCTGACGCTGCTCTTCATCAACGGAAGTACTCTCCTTGAAGTAGGGCATGTCTGCGGACAGCTTATCAAACCCGATACGGTCTCTCTTCTTTGCCTTTGTATCATATGCGGAAGGAAGCAGTACAATGGGCAAACCTCTGAATCCTTTGATCCACTTAATGCTCAAACCCAACTTCTGCTGGGAAGGGAACAGTTCCTCACCCAAGTAGGGGGGCTGCTGATTGATGAGAGTTTCCCAGTAGGAAACAACCGCTTCACTTGTTACAAGATCATAAATGGTTTTCATCTCATATCCTCCTTATCTTATTTTACGAGAGTAATCTTGCCGAGATTCTTCTTTGCTGCATCAGTCCACATAGCTGTGACAGTAGAGTCCAGCTTGCTTACATCGATGAAGCCGAAGATCAGAATAGCTCCGTTAGCAGTACCAGTGGTTACATCAACATCGTGCAGCAGAACACAGGTCGCATCACTGGTTTTAGGTGCACTATCACCAGTATCCTTTGCAACTGTAAAGGCTGTGTCTCTTGCAGTGAAATCACCTGCCAGGGGTGTTCCTGCTTTAATGATCTTTCTTCCATCAGAACCTGCTTCAACACCTGTTCCGGACACCTTGCAACCCAAGGAAAAAGCCAGTTCAGGAGCAATAAGAATGTTCTTTCTGGTTACTCCAGTAGTCTTTGTGATTCCAGTCTGATTTAACATTTTTTCTCCTCCTTGTTAAGATTTACTGAAAAAGCTGCTCTTGACAGAGGTGGATTTCACCTTGTTTTCTGCAAGCCTTTTTCCAATGTTATCTGTTCCCTGACCACCACGATTATGATCAGCAGAACTTCCGGTTCCCCCTAAAGAAGAACCTGTGCCGAAAAAACCCGAGTATCTGGATTCTTTCTTCATCTCTTCGAACACTTTGTCAAGCGTCTTGTCATCGGTCACCTTTAATAAAGCAATAGCCAAGGCATCATCAACGCTGTCAGAATTCACCCCTGCTTTAAGAGCTGCGAGCTTGTTTTCTGCAGCAATGGCTCTCTTTTCACTTTCAGAAGCAGAGTCTTCAAGCTTCCTTTTCTCTTCAGACTTTTTCTCTTCTTCAGTTTTCTGAGATTCCTTCCACTTCTTGAACTCTTCGGCTTCTGCTTTTGCAGTTTTTTCATCTGCACATCCAAAGATCTTAAGAATGGAATTCTTACCCTGACTTTTCTCTCTTGCACCGATTGTGTTCACCTCATCCTGAGTGAACGTCTTTGTTCCAGAATCCTGAGTCTGGTCTCCTGTGGAGCTACCGGATCCTCCCTGATCTGTTCCTGATCCAGAAGTATCTTCTGCTCCTCCCTGACCTCCATCGGGGTCAAGTAACTTGTAAGTGAGTCTTGCGAATCTGAACATATTGCTGTTCCTTTCTCCAGTTATAGACATGGTGTCTTTCAATCCAGAATTTTTACCTATCGGAAGATCTCCTCTGGTAAGAGGTCTCCGTATTTCTGTAACAGATCTTTGACATAAGACAGAGCTTTATCTTTCAGCTGTTCAGCTTTATCGAGTTTCTGTCTCAGCTTGTCTTTGTTAGGGAGAGAACTGTGATATAGTTTTCTATAAGAGCTCTCTGCATCAATGTATTGCTGCTGGAGTTTTTTGCCCCAGTAATCCATGATGGAGATGACGTAGTTCTGCCCACAATTGGGACATTTGTAAAACGTAACCTCAAGCTCTTTCCCGTCGATCTTTGTTTTTGCAGTTTTGAATTCAATCTTCTTGGCATCAAACTCATGGCTGCAAGCGTCACAGACAATAACAGGTTTAGGGTTATTTGTGTTCATGACGAACCTCCTTTAGGATAGTATACTACTATCCTACAAAAAAGTAAAGCGAAAATTTTAATACTTTTTCACAGCTCTTTTCACCTCAGAAATGGGGAACCCAAGGCTTTCAGCAAACTTATCAAGCTCAGGACTATCCTCACCATGTGCCCACGCAACTAAAGAGTCAACAATTTGATCAGTGCTATCCTCCATGTAAATGGAAAAAGTACATCTCCCATTGGGATGGTCTATGGGCAACTCATCTTTAGGGAACACTCCAGCCGGAAGCGAATTGTCATGTACATCTTCTGCATATCCAATACAAATCGGGCACACATTATGACCAGATGTGAGCCATCGATACCCTAAAAAGAACGGGTTATCTTTTGTTGTTCTCACAAAACTCTGCTGATAAGCATGGCTGACAAGGGTTCTAGCCAATCTTTGAGCATTGTAATCAACCACTTTAGAGGATCCAGGATAGAGCTTACCCCAATCCCAGGGTTTTAATGCCGAGGGATTGACGTAAATCTCAAGCTGTTTTGCAATCTCATAAGAACTCTTGTTTTCTGCCACACCTTTCGCAATGATGTCATAGATATCCTGCTGAGACTTTTTGGTGTGTGCCCAAATAGCTTTTGACAGCGTCCAGCTTGCGTCATACACCTGTCCCGTTGTGATTGCCTGGACGACGTCTGACGGAACAAAACTGTAAGCCCCTTTTACACTTATCCCTAAACCATTAAGGACGGAATTTGCGTCTTTTACGACCGCTGTAGCAGTAGCAGAAATATTGGATTTTATTGTGCTCTCTACATCAGAGCCAATCTTTTCCATTTCTTCATTTAGGTCTTTTCTCATCTGATTGAGGTATTCTCTTCTAATGACAGAGGAAACATTGTCTTTACCCTGAAGAGATTTTTCCCAGTCCTTCACATCTTCTACTGCTTGCTGATAGAGCTTTTTTATATATCTCTGTTGCTGAATTGTCAGCCTTGAACGAGTTTTTTCTGCAGTCAGCAATCGTATCTCTGGCATAGACTACACCTCCACCATATCACCATTTGTTGTAGGCATGTAAGTATCTTCAAGCATCTGCCGTTCAAGAGCAATCTGTTTCAATTCAGCCTGAATTTCTTCATCTGTGAGATTTCTCCACTTCTTCATGTAAGACTTTCTACTCATTGTCTGAGCTGCAACTTCAGAAAGATCAATTGTCTTTTCTTCCTGCTCATCTTCAGGGAGAGGATAGTTGTTCTCAACCCTGATTTCATAGGGAATGTCGGGAATCTCATAGTTGTGTTGATCGTATCTCATAAGTACATCCGCACTCTTGGGATAGAGCTTTGAACCCTCAATGATGATTTCGGCAATGTATTCAAGAGCCGGAGTCCAGGTAAGCATCTTTTCATTACACCGAACAATCAAGCTCCAATAGAGAGCCTTGAGAGTCTTGCCAGAGGTAATCACACCCTGCAACTTCTCACTGTTGATGTTAGGAATCTCAAGGCTGCTGTACATTGTATTCTCAATTCTATCCAGAGTAGTCTTAAGAGCATTGGAATAATTCATCCCAGCTTCAAGCATGCCCACCTGAGCTGTTTTAGGATCAGAAGCATTCTGTTCGGACTGAATATCCCAGAAAGATCCAGGAGAGGAGCTCAAATTCTTGGTGCTGCTCTGGCTTGCATCAATAGCATATCTAATAGGGTTCATGCTCTTTCTTTCGGAGTCCATATCAGCATTTGCCAACTTGCTGTAATAAGCTTCATAATCTACCTGATCTGCAATGTCACTGCAACCTCTTGTATCATTGCTTAATCCATCATTGAGAATAACAACAGCAGGAATTCTCTTGAAAAGTGTCTTCGTCTTCTCAATTCTTCCCTCTTCTTTGAGTTCTCCTGTACCAGAATAGAGGGATTCCTCTACATAGCAATACCCGTCTTCTCCCATCTCATATATCTTTTTCTTAATGACCTGATCTGATTTGTTTGTAGCATCCTGAAGAATGTATATAGCAACAATTCTATCAAGTGTATCTCCTTTGAACTGATAGAGAAATTCTGTAGAGCTCAGGAATGTAGCTGTGATTCCTTCTGTATCACTGAAATTCAGCATACAAGCAACTCTCTTACCGATAAAACAGTCTTTTGCTGCCTTTACGAGCTTTGAATTGATTTTCAATCTCTTGAGAGCACAGCTGAGAAAATCATTTAGCTTGGTATTCTCTTCCTTTTCCTTGTCACTCATGTTAGAGGTGTCAGGATTGATTGTAAAGGTAGGAGGTATGCTGAATAAGAATCTCGCTTCCTTATTGATAAGATCCGCTGCTTTCTTATAAGCAAGGCAAGAAGCAACATAATCACCGGATGTACCCTCTGTGGAAAATTCTGCACCGAGATAGTAGTCATCATAGAATCCCATGATTTCGCTGACTTCCTGATTGAAATCATTCTTTAAGGATCCCTCAAGCTCTGTTCCAAACACACTATAAGGAATCTGGGTGTATGCTGTTACTTGTGTGACTTTTCCATCAATGTCTGATCTGGCTCTCATTTAATCTCTCCTCCTTTCTACACTCTCTTGGTGTACTTGAGGTTGATCCAGCCGATTCCACTCTTCAGCTTACCCCATCCATTCTGTTCTGCTACGATCGTGTATGCATTGTTATCATTATACTGCAGGCACCCAGTAGAAGCTGCCTTTGCAGAGGGAGTCTTTCTGATCCAGAGAACATCACCCTTTGCCACGTGGGCAACCTTTATTTTATAAGGGACACCGGATGTACCTGTAGCGTCCTGTGGTCCGGATACAGACGTCCCATTGACAGCAATCTGTAATTCTGTCTTGAATGTATCCCAAACGGGTGCAGACGACACATCGGGCTCAGGACAGACCTTTCCGGTTACATCATAGTGTCGCAGCACATTGCTGATAGGGATGTTGTACTTTTTCATAAGGTAAGCAAAGAGCTCAATTGCTGCTTTCTTGGTAGCTTCAGTGTAATACCAACGACCGGAGGCATCTCTTCTCACACACAACTCAACTCCGATAGAGTTAGAATTTCTGCAATATCTGTGCTTGTATTTCTTAGCTCCAACATGCCAGGCAACGTCCTTATCTTCAACGCATTGCCAAATCTCTCCATTATGACCAACGAAATAATGAGCAGATGCTCCTATATAAGTATCTCGGAAGTGCTTGCAGTTTGCGAGAGCTCCTCCTGTTGCTCCAACATAGTGCTTGACAAGATATTTGATCTTGCCAACACCTCTGTTGGAGATTGAGCGATTCACGTTGGTAATCATCTTATTGATCACAAGATCACTCATCTTCATCTACTCCTTCCGTTCCGTTGAATCCCATATCCTCTCCGTCTGCCACCTCAGGAATACCAGCGATAGAAGTTGCCACAGAGATGATACCGGAAAGAACAGATGCGCTAGCTACCATCGTCCAGTTCACATCACCCATCACAGCAGCGGTGCCAATCATAGCAACGAACGTCTGAGCCATGGTCTTCACAGCTCTTACAGCAGCAGCTTTCGCCCACTTCTTAGTATTTACAGATACTTTGAACACACAATTTCTAAACATATGTCTTCCTCCTTATTTTATACCGAATTTTTCAGCATCCTTCTTTTTCACGACAACGGGTAACTTGTTTCTGGGAATTTTCAAAAGCACATCTCCGGCTTTTGCCAGCACAGAGCCATCCGCTGAGTTAACTGTAGCAGATTCAACTCTACCATCCTGAGTGTATGTGATGTTTTCAAGAGCATCTCCTGCCCAAGGCGGAACTCTTGATTTTCCCATAGTGTAATACTCTACTTCCATCTCTATCATCCTCCTTTCTTACTGTTAGAAGCTCTTTCTTTTACATTTGCTACAGTATATCCATCTAACCCATACCAGATAGCAGAAAAGGTATGTGGATCGATATTGAATTCATCAAGAACAAGTGTTCCATCAGGTTTTTTAAAGTACGTAAGGGTGCTACACTCTCTATTCGTGTTAGGGCAATCACTACTGCAGATGATACGCTTGAATCTCTTTACTTTCTTAGTGTTGGCAAGCCTTGAACCAGCAAATTTCCGGCATTTTCTCATTGTGAAGCCCTCTTGATTGTAGAACTGAATTGCCTTGGGATCTTCACAGTCCGCAATGATCTCCTCTTTCTCAATTCCCTCATATTTCGGATCACTTCTCAAATCTTCTGCTGTTTTATCATCTGTCATCTTGTTCTTGTAATACTCTTTATAAATGTATAGCCACTTTCTCTTGTCATCAATAGCCATCCACACAATAGCATTATAAGATGTCTCAAAACCGAAGTCCATACCTATACGATGGAATCTCTTAGGAATTCCTCTTACTTCTCTTTCAACAAGCTCAGCATCCATGATTTCCCATTGAGGAAGAACTCTCAGTCCATTGACACCAAATCTTCCTTTTCTAGCAATCCTATAAAGATCTCTATCAAAGTTCTTCATCTCCTCAAGCTGATCTATGTAGTCTTGCTGTACAAAGAAATTGTCATCTACAGTAGAGTGATGATAGTAAGTGTCTCCTCTCACGATCGTGTGGAGCTTATATAATAAGTTGTCATCCAGCACGACATGTTCATTGCCTTGGTCATCAACACTCTTGAAGAAGTGCGTGTACACCCAGTTATCTGTGCCGACAGGGTTCGTGCTTAATATAAAGTGCAGGTCCAAATAGGGATGTCTCAAACGACCAAGCAGCTCCTTGTAACCGGAGTATTTGATTTCGCTACACTCTTCCAGCCATACGATTGTGACTCCATTGATAGATTTCAACTTCTCCGGCTTGTCCATACCCTTGAAGATGATCTCACTCTTGTTAGGGAATGTGAGCTTGAATGGGCTTTCTTTGGCTATGACTTTCTTTTTCTTCTGTTTGGGGCTGTCAGCAAGGAGATTCATATCCTCAAGGATCTCTTTGAACAGAGAAAAAGTAGAATCTCTATGTGTATCATACACTTCTCTCACAACAAGGACTTTTCTCTTTTCTGCCAGACACTTGAGAATCAGCTTGAGAGCAATGTGATAGGATTTTGAAGAGCCATATCCTCCCACAAGGAGATATTTCTTGTACTGCCAGTCAAATATGAAATTTTCAAACCGTGGATTCACAGCTTTTGTTATGACAGGCATCAATATCCTCCTCTGAGCTGGTTCTCTATGGCTCTCTTTTTCTTTGCATCAGATTTCAGTGCATGAGTCTTTTCATATTCTCTCATGCAATGCCAGCTGCATAAGACTTTTCTTCTTCCACCGACATACACCTTGTAGCTCCAGTTATCACAGTTCTGAACGAGAAATGATCTCTTACAGAGAGGACAAATCTTTTCCTGTGAAGCCATCTTTTTAGAAAGGATACTTGAAATCTCAATTTTTTCCATCTGTATTCTCCTTTCTCTCAGCCCTAACGATATTGATGGTAACAGGTTCATCACCATCTTCGCCCTCAATAAGAGATTGCTTCATCTTCAGCTCTTTCTCTCTTAATTTCTGCATCTTCTTCATGTTTTTGATCTCTGCTTCTTCACGTCTCTCCTGCCAACCGAAAGCACAGTTCAGAACGAATCTGCCACCATTGAACCCATCTCTGTCATAGAGTCTTTCTTCTGCAAATGCTTCGATCTTCTTTCTGGCTTCAATGATGATTTCAGAGTATTGTGGACCGACATATTCATCTCCTGTTGGATATCCCAGCTCATCAATTTGTTCATTCGTGTATTTCTTGATAGAGCTGGAATCAATGTGAATGTAGCATGCCAACCCACTTATTGTATAAGGTTTGATCTGACCCATTCTAGGTCTGCCATAGTCATCATAGAAAGGCATTCCTGTCTTAGGATTGTAGATAACTCCTTCACAGCTGGCGAAATATTCATCTACCAGAGATTGCAAATGTGCAGGAGAATTCCACTTAATTCTTCTCCTGCTACCATAGTCAACACTCTTGAATGGAACGTTTCGAATACATCGAAAATCGATAAGTATCACTCTTCCATTTCTCTCTTCATTTTCCGGCTCTGCCATTCTCCATCTTCTGTATTTTGTGTCAGGAACCCGAACTTTCAGCGTTTTTTCCTTTTTTCCCATACTCACCATCCCTTATTTACAACGCTTTGCGTTGTAATTGTCAACCTAAAGCAACCATAAATCAGACTGTGAAAAATGTAAATAGTTACTTTTAAAGTTTATAAAATTATTGCATAAAATCGTCCTTGGACCTCATAAATGCTTTGCAGGAACAAAGTATAGCCCACACAATTTTACACAGCACAGTGGGCACCCAGCAATGCCACAGGGACATATCCTTACAATAATTTACACATGTACATACACATGCACGAGGATTCGAAAAATTTTTCATAGATTTCTCATTTTTCTCTTTACTTTTCATGAAAATTGATATAGAATATTCTTGTAAGGAGGTAACAGATATGACACTTCAGATGAATACAACAGCACTTCTCAATAAAGGGTATAGAATTGTAGCAGAATACACAACATGGAAGAAATATGAAAGCTCTAATGAATGGATGGCACCGACAACATACACTTGTTTCAAGAAAGGTGAAAATTGTGTTGTAAAGGTAAGTTCTAGAAGACATTGCTTCACAAAAGATTTTGATTCAAAAGAAGAAGCAAATGCATTCATTCAGTCTAAACTAAGAAGTTGTGGCAGATATTCTAAGAATAAAAAGTTCTAAAAACTCTTTATTTTTCATGAAAATGAGAGTATGATAAGCTCATAAGGTTGAAGGAGGTAACAGAAATGAAAGGAACAGAAAAGCAAATCGCATGGGCAGAAGATATTCAGAAAACCGCACTTGATGCTTTACAGCGCAATATTGATAGAATGAAAGCCACAAATGTGAAATCTTACGAGCGTACCATTAAAGCATTTGAAAAATGTAAAGAAGAGTTATTGGATTGCTTTGAAAAATGTGATGATGCTGCTCTGTACATTAAAAACAGAGAAACATTCAGTTCAAGATCTGTATTGCAGAAAGCAAATGAAATAGAATTGATAATGACGAACAAAGAACTCAATGAACAGTTTGGTAAATAAAAAATAAAGCCACCCAGCGTGGCTCTTTTCTTTTGCCAAAGTTTTTTGTGCGAAGCACAGCCCAGGGAGCATGCCCCAGAAGCAAAAGTAATGAGCAAAAATGCTTGAGATAAAAACGTAAAACCGTATGCAAATATTTAATAAAAAAACCCTATTTTTGCGAATCGTGACTGGATGAGTAAAATGATGAAGTTTGCACGATCGTATACCTATTTTTGTTTTTTCTGAAAATGCCATTCGAGAGAGCAATTCAAGCGATTTTGGCGATTTTTATACCTATTTTTGTGTGCATTTATTTTATATATATTATATATGTCTATATGTAAATTATACTATTATTTTTTATTGTACCTACAACAATATAAATAAAAATAGGTATTTTGAAAATAGTAGTTTTATGAGTAAAATACAACATTCTGAAAAAATTTTATACCTATTTTTGTGTTTGCACACTCATAGATTTTACACAAAAATACCTATTTTTATACCTATTTTTGAAAGAGAATACCTATTTTGATCAATAAAAAACCTATTCTATTTTACCTTATAAAGTAAACTGAGAGTAAACTGTCAAAATTTTCACATTTCGCAAAGACACTTAATTTTTACACAAAATTCAGTTGACCACAAAAGCACAGGATAAAAACAAAAATAGGTATTTTTAAAATCATGACAAGTAGAGTAAAATAGTGAATTCTTCAAAAATTTTATACCTATTTTTGTCAAAATGCTACTCATACAAAATGCTAAAAATACCTATTTTTATACCTATTTTTGTGATAAATATACCTGTTTTTGCTTTACCTTGTACAGTAAATTTTTACACCAAAAATAAAAAATTTTGAGAAATAATACCTAAAAATAGGTGCAAAAATAGGTATAAAATGGAGTTTTTATTTTATAAAATTTATGAACGTAAAACCGTTTTCATACACAATTATGTCACTCTGTGAAATTTGTGTGAAAATTCTTTTAAAAAACTCTTTACTTTTTGAAGTAATAGGAGTATTATGAACTTGTAAGGAAGAAATGACAACGAGAGAAAGACAGTATCGAATCAATTCAAAGTGAAAAGTCAGAGATAACGTCAAGACTTGATGAACGGAGCGGAGGACAGAGAAGTCAAAGAGTATCGTGAATCTACACTGGGATGGTGAGTCGCTTCCTTACATTATAAAATAAGTTGATAGAAAAGGAGATAACTACTATGAAGAAACCTATTGATCAGATGATTATTGACAAAATGGATGAGCTTGATGCTGAAGCTCTTCTCTTAGATGGAACGATGGTTCTCGGAACTGCTTCTGGAGGAAGATATGTGTATGCATCTGTAGATGCCCCTGAGGAAGTGTATTGGAACAGTAAGATTTCAGATGAAGAAGCAGTAAGAATCTTCAATTCTGCTAAGACCATAGAGTATATTGATTAAGGAGGAGAAAATCATGTCAATGTTAAGAATTGTATTTGAAGCTAATGGCAAACAGATAACCATTCATAAGTCAGGAGAAAAGGCAGATAAAGCCCTGCAGCAAATAAAGGAGAGAGGATATAGCCTCATCAAAACTGTAAAGCTCTACCCTGTAGCAAGCTGGGAGAGAAATCAGCACGTGTTCTACAATGCAGTAGACAGAGCTCAGAATAGCTTGTTTGATGCAAGAGAAAATGGAGTTGGAATTGAAGAAGCTGAAGAATGTCTTGAGAAGTATAACGATGCTCTAGCAAAATTTGACTTTGGTCCGAAAGATTCTAGAGGAGTTGTGTATGCTGAATACAATGACTACAAGTTCATGAAAGATGTCATTGGTGGCTATGCTATGAGACATAATGGTCATGTATAAGGAGGAAAGGTTATGTACAGATTAAAGGTTTGCTACAGAGGTCATTGGAAGCTATCTAGAGTGGAGTATCCCACTCTGGAAGCTGCCGAATCAACAATGACTAGATTATCTGCTATGGGAGTGAAATCAAGGCTTTGTGATTTCACCGGAAAGGAGATCTAATGATATTCTCATTTGAAGAAAGATACAGAGAGCCTATTGAAAGAAGCTTTGGCAGTATTGTAGAATGTAAGAGATTCTTAAGAAATCTGCGGACATCAGAGCCATTATATCAGGCAATAGACTACAAATATCTTACCATGCTGGCGTGCAACACGAAATTGTCTATCTCCTTATTAAGCAATGCAATAAATAGCATCAAAGAAGCATTTGATGAAATTGCAACTGCTCTTTCACCTTGTATTAAGAATCTTACAGAAACATTTGAAGATCTGGCTGAGACTATTAGAAAGCCCTATCCAACGAGAGATGTGGTACCTACTAAAGAGATAGACATTAGAATAAACCGTTTCACAAATGAGATCAGAATAAAGGTGAACACAAACCCTCTTGGAAACCAGAAGACAGCGTTTCATAGAGCAAGAGATAAGTGTTAAAAATTTACTCTTTACAGCTCTCACAATATGTAGTATAATGAATCTATCACTAGAAAGGAGATGTTTTATATAAAGAGATATATGATAGTGTATGCAGTAAATGCATACTATATTGATTATTTCCTCTATGCTACTGATGAAGAAGCAGCAAAAGAAAAGTTCTACAAAAAGAAAGGTTCTAATGTTCATATAGTAAGAATAGAGGAAGTGAAATAGGAGGAAAAGTGAAGATGAGAATGTGGCATAAGGATCTGATTGATGTGTTACCCAATCGACAGCTCATTGCTCAATGGAGAGAATGTTGCTGTATAGCGAAGAATATGGCAGAGAAAGGAGGACCGAACCATATTCTCGTGAATAGACTCATTGAGTATGATGAGACATCATTTTTATATTACACAAACAAAGTCATCAATGAGATCGAGAAGAGAGGATTCAAAGTAAATAAGAAGTCTTTAGATCAATTCTACAAGAACTTATGTAAGGCAAGCAACAATGGTGTGTTCAGGAAGATCAATCCTTGGTACACACTTGATGAGGAATGTGAGGATCCATGCAAAAACCTGTATGAGTCTTGGCACAATTACAGATATCTAATTCAGTGCTTTCATAATCTACAGGAGAAGTATGATTGTGGAGCGATTCCGGAGGATCAATGGAGCAAGGTCCTGGTGAAGTTTGACCATCTTATGATACAAGAGATGGGATATTCTATGATACAAGAGATGGAGAATGAGGGGGCGAGACAATAAATGAAAGACATATCAGTTGAGTGTCTTGTGTTTTTGTGCAAGACCTACTTGTACAGTGCGTTGGCTGTGGCAGTTATTGCCTTATTATATGTATTAAGCTGGGACAGCAATGAGTTGACCTATGTAGATCCAGTAAGGGTCTACAGCTTTACACCGGAAGTTAAATCATCTGCAGAAGCTGTGATCGTCCAGGAGGTCACTGGGGATCTGCTGCAGGAGGAAGAATACAATGATTCCCTTGAGTACATTGCTTGCTGTGTAGAAGCAGAAGCCGGAAATCAGTCAGAGTTAGGTAAAAGACTGGTGTGTGATGTGATTCTTAACAGGTTCAATCAGGGAGAATACAGCAGCTATTTTGAAGTAATAGATGAACCCAATCAATTCAAGGTCGTAGAAAATGGCTCTATAGAGACAGTAAATCCTACTGATGATACATACAGAATTGTAGTAGAGGAACTGGAGAATCAGACAAACACAGAAGTACTCTATTTCAGAACGGCACACTACCATCCTTTTGGCACACCGCTGTTCAAAGAGGATGATCATTATTTCAGCAAATAAAATTTTGAAAATTTTTCTAAAAGCTCTTTACTTTTCTGAATAGTGAGAGTACAATTATCTTGTAGTTAAGTAAAGCAACCGAAAAGGAGATAGAGATATGAAGAATTTTAACAATTTAGAAGATGCAATGAGAATGATAAAGACTGGTGCAAGATTTAAGCACAATGGTGAGGTTTATGTGAAAGAGACAGAAATGGCAATTGTGAATGTTGCAACTGGTAAAGCACTCATCAGAGGATTAGATTTTGCTAAATTAGTATTTTAATACTCGGGAACCACCACATGAATTAGATAAGGAGAATGTATGAAAGATACACTTCATGATAGAATGACAAACATATGTCCTCATTGCAAAGAGTATGATTCTGTGTGTGATCATCTGTTTGTATTAACTAATCAGTGCCAGTTCATTAAAAATAAGAATGAGAGGAGAGCCATGGATATCAATTCACTTGGGATTATTGCTGAAACACTCTATCAGCTCAGACAGGTTGATGCTAAGATAAAAGAATTGAAAGATCAGGAAGAGAAATCTTTCACAAGACCTTATGCAGTGACTAGAGCTCCAAAAGAATCAGCCATTGAAGAACTCAAAAAAGCATCAGAGGACGCAGAGAGCTGTGTGAATAGACTTGAGAAATTTCTAAAGACATATCATGTATCAGCAGGAGGTGAAAAGAATGATGACAGGAAGTGAAGAGATCTTAAGAGAAAGAGTATCTGCAATGACAGAAGAGGAGCAGAGATATGTCGCAAAGGCTATACCACTACAGATTCTGTATGAAGAGATTGGTGAGCGTTTGTATCAGCAGAGTGGATTCATTGGTAAGATTGTGACCACAGTTAAGGAGAACACATGAAGACCATACAGCACGTGATCTATCATGGGATGATGAATTATGAGATTGTTTTCTACACCCAAGGAGATCAGCCCTATGTGGGAGCACGGCATATGCACGGGACAATAGAGAATCCAAATGGCATGTTTTCTGTTCCGGTTACAAAGGATTATGGGAATAGACTGTATCTCGCTCTGAAAGCTACTAAGACAATAAGCAAGAAAGGCTATCTATACTATGATTATGAGAAAGCATTGGAGGCAATGAAGAATGAGTCATAAAGAAAGATTCAATCAAACACTTGAGATCGCTCAAGACATGTATGAGAACCAGTTAACTCTACAACAGGTTGCTGACAAGCATGATATGAAGAGAAGCACAGTACATTGGAGGTTGAGATATTTCCTCAGGTCTTATCAATATAACAATTCTGTTGCTGGTGACCTGTATTCTAAATGTGATAGAGTGATATTCACTCACAAACACACTTATAAGAGAGCTCAGAAATGAGCTCTTTTCTATTGCAGAAATTTTTCACAGATTTTGAAATTTTCTCTTTACTTTTCAGAGAGGTGAGAGTATTATAATATCAGAAGGAAAGAAAAACTTCAGAAAAGGAGAAAAGCATATGAGAGCAAGAAATTTTGAATTGGAAGCAGCACTTAACACTATCAATGGGACATCTAGATACACTAATATGGTCATTGCAACAGCAAGAGAAAAGGGCAAAATTGTCACTGAAGATTGGTTGAGAAGACACCTGCTTCAGAATGTAGAAGACGGTCTTGTGGATTATGACGAAGCTCTGAAGATGAATGAGATTTATACCAAGAAGTTGAGTTTCATCAACAACTTTTAAGAATTCCCGCCACGGAGGTTACGATGGCAAAAGAAATTTGAAAAAACCTCTTTACTTTTCACAGTAAAGAGAGTACAATGAACTTACAAGGTGAGAAATACATAACACGAAAACAAGTCAAATATGAAAAGGAGATTAGAGTCATGATGAAAGTTATTGAGAGAGAAACTGGTGTTGAGCTGAGAGCAGAAGCTATCGATGGTGGGTATCAGATTTACACCCAGGACGGTGAGAAGTACAAGAAGCTTCGTGAGAGCACTTTCAAGAGATACTACAAGATTGTTGAGAAAGAATCTGCTGAGCCTGTATCTGATGAGAAGCGTGAAAAGATGATCGAAAAGATCAAGAAGATGTTGGCTCTGGCTGAGAATAATCCCTCTGAGGAAGAATCCCTTGCAGCTGCACTTCAGGCTCATAAGCTGATGGTCAAGTACAACATCCATGAAGATGATGTATCTCTTGAAGAAGTCAAAGACGACATCGTTTCTATCTTCAGTGAACAGAAGCATAACTCTAATCTCCACAATTGGAGAAAGCAGCTGGGACTGGTAGTGGCAAACGCATTCAGATGCAAATGCTACATTAATGGAAAGGATATCGTGTTCAGAGGTTACAAGGAAGATGCTCAGCTGGCTCTTGAAGTATACCTTATGCTGTACAATGTTGGTGATGCTCTTGGCAGCAAGGCTTATGGAAAACAGCTGGAGGAAACCGGATCCGGAAAGGGTGCATATAATAGTGTAGCGTTGGGATTCCTTCACGGTGTAAAGGCTGCATTTGAAGAACAGTGTACTGCTCTTATGGTTGTTACCCCTAAAGAGGTTGAAGAGGATTGGAGTTCTTTCTCCACAAACTTCAAGCAGTCAAGATCCGCTTCTGTATACTCTGTGAATGGAGATCTGTACAAGCAGGGTTTTGAAGAAGGAAAGAAAGCTGTAAAGGGAAGATCTATTGAGAAAAAAGGAGGAAATAGATAATGAACAGATTAGAGATTGATTTCTACAAGGAACTCAGGCTTCCGATGCCTATGACCTGTGGACTGGTGAATAAGATCATCAGTCCCAAAGGCATCAGAAAACTGAATGATAGAGATGTGTATGAATACCATCTGAAGGATGAGCTGATACAGATTTACGATGACAAGCCTGCTTTAGTAGAGCCTGGATTGTATTGGGTGATGGATATCTTCAAATTGAGGAGTGAAATGACTTGGAATCACTACTTGGTTGTGGTTGAGGATGACTGTTTCTATCCTGTGGCAGAATTCCTTGGCTGTCATGACAGTACCTGGATCAAACAGGCTTTACCTTATATAAAGGAATATTTTGCCGGAACGGAAATGGAACCTATTGAGCTGACCCGATATAAACATCCCAAACAGAGTAAAACAGGTTGGGGACGGAGATCATAAAAATTTTGCTTTACTTTTTACAGCCCATGTAGTACAATACTTGTGGGTTGTAAAAAGTAATAGAAAGGGGTGAAAAGTTTAATGTCTATTTCGAATTTTGTTTGGAGTATACTGAAAGTTCCTACAAATCTTACAGGATTTTCCTACATTTGTAAAGCTATTCAGTACGTGGTAGAGCATGATGGAGATTCTTCATTCTACACACACCTGCAGAAAGAGATCGGAAAGAGCTATGCTTGCATCGAAAAGGCTGTAAGATTGGCAAAGTCTCAGGCACTTAAGAACATGAGTAAAGAGGATTATGATAAGATCTATTCTCATTCAAGTGTTAAGACAAAAGAGTTCATTTGTTCAGCAGCACAATATTATAGAAAGGAGTATTTGAATGAGAACAAAGAAAGCTGATGTCCTTTATTGTGGAGTAAGAGAAGAAGTCATAGATTCAGCAGAACCCATTCTTGACTGGGAGAATGTGTATCACTTCAAAAGATTTGTTGTTGATCGATACAGAATTCATAAAAGGAAAGATTTGAAAGGGCTTCCAGCTCCTTGGACTGATAACCCTGTATTGAGAGAGTTCAAATTTACAAATGTTCGTAGAGAGCATGACAGACAGACAAGGTATCTCATAAAGAGTATTGTCAACAATGCTGATCTTACCCTCGAAGATAAGATCGTAAACTGTTTCATGTTTCGATGTTGGAATAATTGGAGCACTCTTGATTCCTTTGGATTCCCTTATTCAGCCGAAACACTGTACCATTCTGATCTAAAGGAATTTGTCCGTCCTATATATAAAAGACTCCAGGCTGCTGATCCTGGGAGGTTGTGGTGGTCAAATGCTTACAATCAGGGTGGAACAAAACAAGCCTGGAGGTCAAGTGACATGGAACACCCCATTGATAAGGAACAAGACATTCCTTTGAGACCGTTCCATGTAGGGGTGTGGCTTGGAAAGTATGGCATTGTGAATAAACTTCTAAATGCACATGACCAGAAAGAATGCTTTGAGATCATAAAGTCTATTAAAGGCTTTGCTGATTTTCTTGCATATCAGGTGTTTGTAGATCTGACCTATATACCAGAATTCCCTTTCAGTGAGAATGAATTCACGGTAGCTGGTCCTGGGTGTAAGAGAGGACTTGATCTCATCTTTAAGGATAAAGATGGAATGACTTATGAAGAGTGTATATTCTGGCTGAGAGACGCTATAAATGCTGAGGGCTATAGAAGTCTGTTTGATGCATCAGAGCTGCTTGAATATGACTATGGGCATCCAATGTATGTTCCAGTAGAGTTGTTTCATGATTTACCCAAATATGACAGGCTTATGAATGTGATGTCTATTGAGAATTGCATGTGTGAATTGAGTAAGTATGTAAAGGCTGTGAATGGGACAGGAAGACCCAAGAATAAATATAGAGGAGGAATATAAAATGAGAACTGGATACTATGAAGGAATAATGAAGGAATTAGAAGAATACCTTGACAATAGATATCACACAGTTGGAGAAAGAATAGATTTTCTACTCAGTAACTTTAGTGATCTCCCTTGTTTGAGTGAACCTATCTTAAGAAGTCTTATTGACAGAGACTTCTGTTTGAACCCTGCAAGCACTAAATATCATGGTGCCTATGATGGAGGACTTTTTGATCATAGCCTGGCTGTGGTGCATAAGCTGCTGGAGTTGACAGTTAATCTTGATCTCAAATGGGAAAGACCGGAATCTCCGATAATCATAGGACTGTTCCATGATCTTTGCAAGTTGGAAACCTATGAGAAAGATCATGAGGGCACTTGGCAATACAGGACACCTATCATCCCTGGTCATGGGGTTGCTTCTGCACTTATTGCTGAACGATATGTAGATCTTACAGAGGAAGAAAAAATTTGCATTGTTCATCACATGGGAGCTTATGAGAAAGATTTCTGGAACAGTTATGATGCTGCTGTAAGAGAATATCCAAATGTGTTATTTGTTCATACAGCGGACATGTTTGCAAGTAAAGTGTATGGAGTGTGAGAGATATGAAGAATACATTTAAGGAAGCAATGATTGGTCTTTCTAAAGGGATTGCAAAAGGAGTAAAGGCTCTTACAAGAGCTCTTCTTGAGCTCTTCTACGTGCTCAGAGATATTATTGCAATATGCATTCTCACCTTATATAGCTACAGTGTTTTATGTCGATCTGATGGCTTGTTGATGCTTTCCCTATTCCTTATCTGGACTTGTCTTGCATTAAGACAGGCACATCGATTCTATGTGAGAACCTCTGTAGCTGAAAAGAGAAAGGAAAAGAAGAATAAGAGATTCACATACTTGGATAGAAATGGAAACCCATCTATTCTGGTAGAGGATCTTCCAGAAGCAATAGAATTTTTATACCAGATTGAGGAGGAAGACAATGCAGGATTATAACATCAATGATTGGCTTGATAGAGTACAGAGAAAAGCAGACAGCCTTTCTACCTGTGCTAAAGTCCACGTCGGTTGTGTCATCACAGATAAGGATGGAGAAGACTTGGTATGGGGATTTAATGAGGGAATAGGAAGAAATTGTAAAGAAGAGGGATGTCATAGAGTTGAACTGTATGGAGAAGATTCTAAAAATCACAGATTACCTAGTGATTGTGTGGCAATTCACAGTGAGGTCAACGCTATCTCTATTGCAGCAAGAGTTGGAATAAGCCTCTATGGATCATCAATTTACATTACAAGATATCCCTGTGAAGCTTGTGCAAGAGCTATCATTCGGGCAGGGATAAAGGAAGTGATCTATGGAAGAAGAGAAAGTGTCTCTCCTATGACTCAAAGGATGTTTGATGAAGCCGGTGTGCAAACAATTCATGCAGCTTGGAATGCTGAAGACAATAATTCATAAGGGGTGAAATCATGAGTAATGAAGAAATGAGTAAGATCTTAAAACAAGCCAGAGACACCTATGGCAACAAGAATCAAATTCTCGTGTGCATAGAGGAGCTCAATGAGCTTGCCTGTGTTTTAGCAAAATTTCCTCGCTATGATAATGAGGAAGAAGCAAGAGCAAAACTTGTAGATGCAGTTCTTGATGAAGTGTCAGATGTCAAGATCATTCTTGATCACGTGCAGAATATATTTGAGCTGTCAGATGAAGAGGTTCTTGACAGAATGAAAAGAAAGATAGGTAGACTTAAGAGATGGCTTGATGCAAGCGATAGTATGCAGCAAACTACTGTTGATAGATCTGTTGAGCCTACTAAAGAAGCTCAAGGCTGTGAGACATGTGTATACTCAAAGAACCATGAATATGGTAGATGTGATATATGCTACAGTGCAGAAGCAGTTGAAGGAGTAAAGCCATTCTACAAGAAAGGTTGATAACAAATGCAATTTTCAGAATTCAATGATCTGATCGGTCAAGACAGCTATGTCAGGTGCCATGGAAAAAAGAGAATAGACACAGCAATCGTGAATGCTGAAAGAGCAGCGAACCATGTAGAGAATGGTGGTCAGATTGGCTGGTGGGTGAAGAGTGGCTACATCATTGTAGACATAGATGAGGGCAAACAGGAAGCTCTCAAAGTGATCAAGAGACTTGGAATAAAGACTCTTATGGCTCAGACACCTCATGGTGTTCATATGTATTTTAAGACAGAGAAAGACTTTCCTCAAAGAGTGGGAATGACCTTACCTTGTGGTCTTAGATGTGACTTCCGATGCGCAAACAAAGGGTATGTTGTTCTTCCTTTTGGGACTAATGACCGAAAGTTCAACAAGACAAGAAAGATTGCTGACTTGCCTCTTGAGTTTACTCCTATGCCCAAAAGAGAAAGCCTGTTGAATCTGAAAGAGGGAGATGGCAGGAATGCATCTCTCTTTAGTCAGTTGATGGCATATAAGAACAGAGGAGCAGATGATGACCAAATAGAGGAGATGGCTAGAGCTATCAATGATATTGTGTTTGATCAGCCTATGAAAGAGTCAGAGCTGAGCAAGATCATAGATAATGTTCATAAGTATGAAGCTCAAGATCAGGGAGAAAACCCTTACCTCATATACAACAGTGAAGGATCACCTACTAAAGTAAACAGCAGAGCTATTGTGGACTACTTTGTCAATCAAGGTGAGGTGTTCGTACTAGGAAGTGACTGCTATCGATATCAGGATGGTGTATATGTTGAGGCAAGCAGCTATGTTCGTAGCTTGATAAAAGATATGATCATGCTTGATAGATTCATCACACAAGAAACAATAATGAGCGTGTACAAGCTCTTGGTTGATGATTACCGGATACGCAAGACATCAGATGAGCTCAATCCTGATACAGATCTTATCAATTTCAAGAACGGGGTATGGAACATTAGGGATAGGAAGCTCTATCAGCATGACAGCAAATATCTTCAGACAATTCAGATTCCACATGAGGTTGGAGAATATACTCCTTTCAAAGAGACAAGGCTGTATGGGTTCTTCAAGCAGACGAAGCTCAGGAAAGAAGATATCATGATGATTCTCAAATACATGGCATACTGTATGACACTCAAGCATGGTTTGAAGACATTCATGGTTCTTTTGGGAAAGTCGAACACGGGTAAATCGGTACTTATAAGGTTCTTTGAGAATTTGGTTGGCAGTCAGAACACATCTGCTCTGAGTATGCATGAGCTGAACATGAGGTTCTATCCGGCTCAGTTGTATGGAAGACTGCTGAATGCTTGTGCAGATAACAACTCTCTCCCTTTGAGCAGCATTGACACCTTGAAGAAGATCACTGGTGGAGATTTAATCATGCATGAGAAGAAAGGAAAAGAGCCATTCTTCTTCGTACCATTCTCAAAGTTGATATTCTCTTTCAACCAGATGCCATTGCAGTTGGAGGAGAAGTCAAATGCATTCTATAAGCGTATGAGAATTCTTAGCATGGAAACAGAGTTGTTTTTGAATGATGACTATGTAAATGATCTCTGCACAAATGGGGTTGAGGAAGTGATTCCTTACCTACTAACTTTGCTGCCTTTGAAAGATATACCGAGGACATCAGCTTCAGATCGATTGGTAGAAGATCTTCGTCAGGATTCAGATAGTATCCATGCGTTTATTGCTAAGAAATGTGTCTTAGGAGAAGGACAGAGAATACCCAAGAATGATCTGTATGAAGCATATGTTAGATTCTGTAATGATGTTGGAAGAGAAGCTCATAAGAAGCAAGGATTCATGCGAAATATCAGGTCACAAGGAGTGACAGAGGTAAGAGATTCTAAATCAAGAGAATATTGTTGGAAAGGAATAGGACTCAAGAAGGAGGGAAGAAGATGATGATTATTGAAACACCAGATACAATTGTAGCTGATGCAAAAGCTGATAGAAGAAAAGGCGATTATAGAGTGTACACAGAGTACACTCAAAGGCTTGGCATCTTGTGTGCAGATTCACATCAATATCAGGAGTGCTGCAAGGCTGTAGCAAAGGCTCTTAGAGTGTAGGTGATTTATATGGTATTTACTGGATATTTTGCTCACTACAGGGGATCCTGTGGTGTATCAGTAGCAAATAGTGTGCCCAAAGGAACAGAATATGAGGTGTGCGAAGAGCTGAAGCCAGATTGGAAGATGGTGAAAAGCTATAAAGACGGGGTGATCACTTGGAAGGAATTCAGGAAAGCTTACATCAAGAAGCTGAAAGCTCTAGATGTCAAAGAATTCTACAACAGGCTGAATGGAAAAGTCTTGTTGTGTTGGGAAAAGCCTGGAAAGCATTGTCACAGAGATATCATAAGAGAATGGTTCAATAGAAATGGGTATGCCTGTGAAGAGCTGGAACCTACTAGAGAAATTTACAGCTGTTCCTATTGTAAGTATCTTAACAATCACCATTCTTCTAGCATCTGCTGTGAGGTCACAGGAGAGATACTTAATAACTCACAGCAGCAATCAAGGACATGTGAGGATTGGAGGTACTGTTGTTGAATTGGAATAAAGCAAATAGGATCTTAGAAGATGTTATACTCATACTGACAATAGCAATCACACCAACATCAATTCTTTACATGATGGGAATTGATGAAATTTGTATCAGGAGGGAATGATATGCTGTATGCAACGATAGATATAGAGACAACTGGACTGAATAGATATATAGATAAGATCACATACATTGGAATAGGACTTTCTCATGCTGTTGATGAGCCATTCTTCAAAGAGTATATTCTTGACATGAGCATTACTGAGAGTATTGATAAGTTACGATCAATCTTTGAGAAGCTCAAAAGAAAAAAAGCTAAGACTGTTCTCCAGAATGGTAAGTTTGATACTCTGTTCTTGGAGATCAAATATGGGATAAAGCTACCCATTTCAGAAGATATCTTGTTGATGGGTACAGCTTATGATCTTGCAGAGGAGCACGGTCTTAAGAAAATGGCACGAAGATACCTTGGTGTGGAAGATTGGGACATAAGTAAAAAGGACAAGCTCGGAAAAGGGAATAAATCTATTCTTAAGAGATATCTTAAAAAGGATCTCAAGTACACATGGAAGCTCTTTTGCTTTTTCGTGAATCATTTAAGTGCTCAACAAGAGAAGATCTACAGAAAGTTACTAAGACCAGCTTATCTTATGTACAGAGATATAGAAAGAACAGGAATATTCTTTGATAAAGAGGAATATGAAGTTGTAAAAGAAAAATATGCAAGAATTGAAGTTCAAAAACTCAAAGAGCTCAAGAAACATTATGATATAAATTGGAATAGTCCTCAGCAAAAGGCTCAGGTGTTATTCCTTGATAAAGATGGGGAGAATCTTCCTGTTCTTAAGAGAAGTGCAAAGACAGGAGCACCCAGTGCAGATGCAGGAACTCTTAAAAGGCTGGCATCGAAAGGTTATGAACTCCCTACTCTTATGCTTGAATACACCGCTGCAAACACCCTCAATAAGATGTTTCTGAAACGATGGGGAGATGACAGCAGTTATGATGGAAGAATACACCCGTCATTTAATCTCACAAATGTTGTATCTGGTAGAACAAGCTGTACAGATCCAAATCTACAGCAAGTTCCCAGAACAAAGGATGTAAGAGGATTATATCATGCACCGGAGGGAAGATGTTTCTTCGAAGCAGATTACAGCCAGCTGGAGTTGAGAATTGCTGCTCATTATGCAAATGAACCTACTATGCTAAGAATTTATCATGAGAATGGTGACATTCATACAGAGACAGCAAAACTGATGACCGGTGGAAGAGAACCTACTAAAGAGGAGAGAGGTAAAGCAAAAGCTGTGAATTTTGGATTCTTGTACGGAATGGGTGCTAAGAAATTCGTTGATTATGCTTTCGATTCATATGGGGTTGTCTTCACTCTTCCAGAGGCAGAGAAATTCCGTGAGCTGTTTTTTGCCAAATATTCTAGACTCTTGCCTTGGCATGAAGAACAGAGGAGACTTGCTGAAGCCTTGGGTGGTGTACCGAATCTGTTTGGTCGGTTTAGAAAGACTCCTGGGATATACTCACAGAACTGGAAGGATAAGGGTGCTGCGGAGCGTGTAGCCATAAACACACCAGTGCAGGGCACAGGGTCTGATATTCTTTTGAGTGCTGCAATTCAGGTGCATAAGGAGCTCAGTCCATATGGCTTATGTATTGTAGGAACGGTTCATGACTCAATCCTTGGAGAATTTCCAGAGGATGAGAAAGACTGGTTTGTAGATCAGATTCGTAGGATCATGAAACATCCTGCACTGATGGATGAATTTGGAGTAGAGCTCAAGGTAGAGTTAGATTGTGATGTAGGAGTTGGAAAGTGGGGAACACATTAGCTCTTTACATTTATGCTTGCCTATGGTATACTTATGTAGTAAAAAGAAAGGAGGAAGTTTCTATGAAATTCAACTTACAGTTCTTTGGAGGAAGAGGAGGTTCTAGTCACAGTGGGGGTGGAGGAGGTGGAGGAGGATCCTCTGCTGCTTCTGAAAAACAGAAAGGTTCTGCAAGCAACCCTGTAAAAGCATCTGAGCTGACTGCTATGAATGAAAAAGAAAGAATTTCGGCTCTAAATGCTATGCCTGTTGGCACAAGAGTTCGCAGTTACAATAACTATTATGAAGATAGTGATGGAAGTACTTATGTGAAATTTGAAGATGGGTGGAAGATGGAACAAACTTATCCGGCTGTTTCACGAGGAAGACTTGTAAACAGAGTACACTATCCTCAAAGTTTCACACCAGCTCAAATATCTGCTCAGTCCATTTCCAGCAAGGGAAGTACTGATGTGTGGAGAACAACACAGTTCATCACATTCAGCAGTGTAAGATATCCCAAGAAATAATGGGGGTGACTAGATGACTCATAAACAGACGAGAAATTATCAGAATCTGCAGAGATGGTCAGATTTTCAGAGAACAGAATATGACTTTCCTGTGATTGAACCTACTAGGCACTTACCTAAAGTAAAGGAGTGGATTGGCTTCAATTATTCCACTAAACAATCAAGGAATGGTGAAGCAACAGGAGTTCATTTCTATCTTGATGATTATCAATTCGAAAGAGTTTGGAATGATCCTGATAAATATTGCAGTATTCTTCAGAGATATGCAGTTGTAGCATCACCTGATTTTAGTTTGTTTACAGATTATCCATTACCACTTCAAATGTACAATCATTATAGAAAGCACTGGCTCGCTGCTTATATGCAGAGTAAAGGAATTATTGTAATACCTACTATATGCTGGAGTGATGAATATTCATTTGAATGGTGCTTTGATGGAGAACCCAAGGATAGCTGGGTAACTGTAAGCTCCACTGGTGCTCTTTCCGGTAAAACTTCAAAGCAGCTATTCTTAAATGGTTATGAAAAAATGCTTAAAGAGCTGTCACCAAAAGGTGTGCTGTTCTATGGCAAAGTTCCTGAAGAATGCAGAGAAATGAGCTGTAAGATTAAGCATATTCCGTCCTTCAGTGAAGTACGATTCAAAAGGGAATAAATTTTTATAAAAATTTATAAAAAGTGCTTTACTTTTGGACGAATCTGTAGTATGATGAACTTGTAAGGTAGTTGATGAGTGGCAATTCTAAAACTTCTTACAAATACTGATGGTTCTATTGTTCACCCCGGAGAACTTTAGACAGGGCAGTTCTGGCAATCATAAAACCTTATATAAGAAGCCAGTGAGACCTGAATGTATGGGCGCAATGTTATGCAGGCTGAGCAAATTCAGCAAGAGACATATAAGGACTGCCAAAAGGATATTCCCACATAATGTGGATATCATACACCAACATCTCAATTATATAAAGGAGGAAAAAGATGGCAAATTTAAAGAACATCAAAAAAGGTGACAAAGTCATCATGAGACTCTTCACTGGTGCATTCAGTGGAGTCAAGGTAGTTGAAAAGGCAGATGCCAATTTCATCTATTTCACAACCGGAAAAGGCATGAGCAAGTTTTCCAGAAAAACTGGTAAGATGATCGATCCGGCTCCCAAGACGGAGGCATACGCAAACTACATCGAGGAGTATGATGCTGATGTAGAAGCTGAAGAAGTTGCTAAGAAAGAGAATGCAAGAGTAGCAAGAGCAGAGAAGCTGGCAGCCAAAAAGGCTGAGGAAAAGGCTGCGAAGAAAGCAGCTAAGAAGAAAAAGAAGCCCGAACCTGAAGAGGAAGAGGAGCTGGAAGAAGAGGAAGAGCAGGACGAGGATGACGAGGAGGAAGAGGAAGCCCCCAAGAAAAAGCCTGTGAAGAAAGTTGCCAAGAAAGTGGCAAAGAAGCCTGCAAAGAAGAAGTCTGTTGACGAAGACGAAGATGACTTCGAAGAGATGGAGTAAGAGATCGGGATGCATATAAGCTATTCCAGAGAGAGTTCCTACTTGAGATGCCCATATCTGCATTATCTTAGGTACATCGAAGGACTAGAGAGCATCCGACCAGCAAGACCGTTGCACTTCGGCAGTGATTTTCATAAACTTCTTGAGGTTAGAAAAGATCCTGAACAAGTTAAGAGAGAATGGAGGAGAATGAGAGATGAGTTCTATGAGATGCCATCAAGCTGGCAATCAGAGCTCGGAATAGATTACCCCCAAGATCTCAAGGACATATTCATGGATTACCAAAAGATGTGGAAAGGTACACCGCTGCCGAAAGTGACTGAGAAGCCATTTGAACTGAACATAGGGTACTACAGAAATGAGGATATCATTTTTGTAGGGGTCATAGATGAGCTGTACAAGTATATTGACAAGAATGGAAACAAGTCTATAGAGATCGGTGAGCATAAAACATTCTCCAGACCTCCGGACATGAATACTCTTGTCATGAATACTCAGAAGAGTTTATACTGCAAGGCAGCTCAAATGATCTGGGGTATGTTACCTCGAGCAGTAAGATGGGACTACATAAAGAGTACTCCCGCAAAATATCCTATCTGGTTGGAAAAATCTAAGAGATTCAGTGCTTCAAAATCACAAGAGATTACGGTAGAAAGCTGGAAAAGAGCTTGTAAAGAAAAAGGGATAACAGACCCATCAATCCTAGCGCAAGGAGAAATGTACAGGGGGAATGAAAACAACTTTTTCTTTCGTGTCCAACAGGATGTGTACCCTCAGATGGTTGATGATGTTTTTGCAGGCTTCTTATATACTTGTAAGGATATTGTCAGAAGAGGTCATGAGAATAAGACAAAAAATCTCACTAGAGATTGTGCTTGGTGCACTTATCGAAGCATATGTCTTGCAGAAATGAGCGGTGGAAGTAGAGAGTACGTCTTAGAAAAAGAATTCACAACAAGAGAACAGAGAGCCAGCAAGGAGGTGAAGAAATGAGTTATCTGTCACAGGCTGTTGATATAAGTGATCTTGGGCAGAGGAATCTGTGGGTTCCTTGGGGAAAGAGTGGTACTGGAAAGACAAACTTCCTGTCAACTCTTCCCAAGCCTATGCTGTATCTCTGTATTGGTGATGATGGTTCAAATACTATTGCCAACACTGATGGAATAAAGGCTATCCGTGTTGAAACTCTTGAACAATTAAAAGAGATTGGAAAAGAGCTGATCAAAGATAGAAAATTCAAGAGTGTTGCTGTTGATACATTCAGCATGATCACGAATGTCTGGATAGATCAAAACATCATCCAGAAAAAGAAGAAGATGACGCAGCAAGCATGGGGAGATCTGAAAGTTGAAACAGAGGAACTGATTAAGATCTTCCATCAGGTGGCATCAACTCATATTGTTGCTCTTACATGCCATGAGAGTAATGATACAATAGAGGGTATGGAGGATGAAATTATTCCTGACTTCAGACCCAACACAACAAAGGGTGCCAGAACATATCTTGAGGGTATGGCGAATTATGGCATTCACATGGCAAAAATGAAAAAGACTGTAGTTGGGAAGAACGGAGAAGAGAAAGAAGTTGTGCGGTATATCGCACATCTTGGAGCAAATTCCTACTATTGGACAAAGCTCCAAACTGATCCTAGCATAAAGATCCCTGCAATCGTTGTAAACCCTACTTATGACAAGATCATGAGTATTGTAAAGGGTGAGTAGAAGAGCAATGTGCTATAAGCATTTGCATAAATTTAAGGAGGAACATAATTATGGCAAGTAAGAAAGTAAACGTTGATTTCACCGGAGTTGAGAGTTTCAATCGTCCTAGTGAGGGGCAGCATGTAGTAAAGATCGTATCTGCTGATATGAAACAGTCTCAGGGTGGAAATGATATGATTGTTGTCACTTATGAAGTGACCAAGGGATCTGACAAGGGAGCAAGATGTATCGAGAATTATCCTCTGGCTGAGAATGCTCTGTGGAAGCTGAAAGGACTGCTCCAGGCAATCGGTATGAAGTGTGATGGCAAGGTAAGACTGGATCTGGATAAGCTGATCGGAAAGGTCTGCATCATCACCGTGTCTGATGAAGAGTATGAGGGTAAAATCCGTTCCAGAGTCCAGGAATGTAAGAAGCTGGCAGCTGTAGCTGATGAAGAAGATGACGATGAGGATCAGGATGAGGAAGATGATTCTGATGACGATGAAGATGATGAAGAGGAGGAAGCTCCTAAAAAGAAACCTACTAAGAAAGCATCTGCCAAGACAGCTACCAAGAAAAAGGCTCCCATGAATCCTCCTGAGGATGAAGATGAGGATGATGACGACGATGATTGGGATGACGAAGATGAGGATGATGACGAAGAGGAAGAGCCTGCACCCAAGAAGAAACCTGTGAAAAAGGCTGCTCCTGCAAAGAAGACTCCTGCGAAGAAAGCTCCCGCAAAAAAGAAGCCTGAGCCGGAAGATGATGACGACGAAGATGACGATGATGACTGGGATGAGGAATAACATGTAGTTGAATAAGGGGGAGCGAATTGCTCCCCTTTTGTAAGAGGACAGTATATGAAGAAAAAGAAAATGAAAAGACTGCTGGATGAGCTTGATGTAAGCTCCATGCCACATATATTTTGCCCGTCCTATAACAGACCTGATTTTGTGAGTGCAAAGCTCTTTAGAACATTCTCTGAAGAAGTGAAGAAAAAGATCCATATTGTTGTAAGGAGTGAACAATATGAAGCTTACAAGAAACAGAACCCCGAATTCCATGTTCTTCCGATTCCGGAGGATTACCCGATCAATGGTCTTGCGAGCACACGTCAATTCATATATGAATATGCAGTTGAGCATAAATATTCCATGATAATTGATATGGATGATGACATCAAGTACGTTGCATACATGTATGATGGGGTATCCGGAACGGGTCATCTTTGCTCAAAACACACGATCCAAATTGATAGAGAAAAGGATCCTCTGCTTGAGCAGAAAGTGTTACTCATGGCTGCAAAGCTGTCAAGAGAAGTGTTTAAGAACTACCCTGATGTGTATCTTGGAAACATTAGAAGACAGAGACTCAGTCAGGCAGTGGATAATGCTAAACTCAAGTACATCATCAATGCTGGACCTACTCCTAGGCAGGTGACATTTATAAATGTGAAAGGGCTTCACAAGGCTGGTATTGACCGTGATGTGAAGAGATTTGACCGTCATGGTGATGATATTGGGTTCTGTGCAGTTATTCTGAAAGCCGGAGGATCTCTTTTTAATATCCCTTGTCTCACATATGACTATGTGAGTGAAAAATGTGATAGTGTTATAAGAACTCCGGAAACAGAGAAAGAGCTCCATGCTTATGAATATAGAATGCTGCAGAAGTATCCTATTCGTGATTACCTCAGAATTTCATTCAGAGATGAAGAGGGTAACTACATGTGGGGTGATATCGACTACCGGAAGCTCCATAAGATAAGAGGAACAAAAGCAATCAAAGAATATTGGGAGGAATGATAATGAAGCTTCAAGAAAGACCTTTCTCAATTCAGGTAGAGTTCACTGAGGGGTGCAATCGTGGCTGTGGATTCTGTGGTTTGAGAGGCATGAGAGAGAAAGGAAAAGAACCATTCTATTTCATGACAAAAGAAACAGCAGAGAGAATAGCAGATGAAATTGTTAGAGTTGGATGGAATAGCAGAATAATCTTCAGCATGCATGGAGAACCTACGCTTAACAAGAACTGTGTTCGATTGGTAAAGCTCTTTAGAAAAAGGCTTCCCAAAGCTGTGTTGTCAATGATGACCAACGGATATGGCATTGTACATTCCGATGGCATCGAAGCCAAGATTGCTGAGCTCAAATCTGCAGGACTTAATGACTTGATCATAGACATGTATACCCCTAAAGATGATGGACACCAAATTCTTGAGTATATCAAAGATAACAAAGACTTTGAGTATGAAATTCTTGGTAAAGGTATTCCATTGTACAGCTCTAGTCATAAAAAGTTCAGAATTCTCTTCAATCCACCCATTCAGACAGATGAGGGTGCTGCAATCAATCGGCACCTGTGTAATCACTGTGGTGCTGCTGCCCCTTTAGATTATTCTTATGATGGTAAGCGTTGTGCAAGACCTTTCAGAGAGATGACATTCCGGTATGATGGTTCAGTTGCTCTGTGCTGTAATGACTTTAGAGGAGAATACCCTATCGGAAATATCCTGAAGAGAGGCATAGATGATATTTGGCAGGATAAGAAATTCAAAGCTGCAAGAATATTGCTCTATGCTGGAAAGAGAAACTTCACTCCTTGTCTTGGCTGTAATGCATTATCTCATAGAGTTGGATTGCTTCCGGATCAGCTTGGAAAAGAGACGATGCCTGAACCTACTAAAAAGATCGAAGAGTTTGCAAAATCAGTGTCAGAGACAAGTGAACCGCTCTGTGGTGATAACTGGCATAAGCAGAAATGGGAGGAATGATCATGGAAAGAGATTATTTGGAATGGATAAGTAATGCATATAAGTTGCTCTGTGAGAATAAAGCTATACCCAGAATGGACTTGAAAGTTACCGATGGGAAGATATCTGTATACAGAGTTCGTGATGTAATAAGAATTGATATAAAGAGGGAGGAAACAAAATGCTGATTGTATTAGAAGGATGTGATGGGGCTGGAAAAACAACCGTTGCAAATAACCTTGCAAAAGTGATGAATGCAGACATCATTCATTGTACCACTCTTACACCAAATGACATGAGGTTTTTTCATGAACTGATCATGGCTTCAAGAGAGAAGAATGTTATTGCTGACAGATTCTGTTACGGTCAGTTTGTGTATCAGGAAGAAAAGGAAAGACCTCTGGGTTCTATCAAGAATCTTCACAAGTTGGAAGTTGAAATGATGGCTTTCAGTGCAAAAGTGATCTATGTAACAGCAGATAAGAAGGATATTGAAGAAAGGCTTTCTGACAGGGGTGAAACACTCATCAATGGACTGACAATAAGTGAAGTCAAGGGTAGATTTGAATCAATCATGTTTGAGAAATCTTTGATAGCACCAAATGTCCTTGTATGGGACACATCAAAAGGAGGCATTGTAGAACCGTGAATACAGCATACAACATAACAAAATACGCAAAAGATATAGATGAAGCCTGGAAATTCTGGTATGATGAAATTGAGTGCATAGCTCAGGAAAGCAAAGGTGTAGACTCTAGCAGAGATGGGGCTGTGATTGGTGAAATCATCAATGCAGTAACCACCATAGAGGATCCTACAAGATGCATCCTGAAAAGTCCTATAAGAAAGCTGCCGATGAGATACTGTATCGGTGAACTCCTTTGGTATCTTTCTGGAATTCCTACCTTGAAAGCTATTCAGCTCTATACTAGGGCTTGGGACAGAATGAGTGATGATGGAGAGGTTGTTAACAGCAACTATGGAGAAAAGATACAGAATGCTGTTGATTGGAAGCATGGGACTGGTTCTTTTGATCAGCTCAAGATGTGTGAAGAACTCCTCCGGAGAGATCCGAATACACGTCAGGCGGTGATTCACATCAAGGAAGCAACAAATATCATTGAGAATCCTACTAAAGATCTGAACTGTACCGTATGTCTTCAGTTCCTTTTGAGAGACGGAAGACTGTGCATGACAACCTACATGCGGAGCAATGACCTTTGGATGGGCTTCCCGAATGATGTGTTCCAGTTCACTTGCATTCAGATCTATCTTGCAATGCGGCTTGGAGTAGAACTGGGAACATATACTCATGTTGCTGCATCTCTTCATTTATATGAGAGAGATTACAACACATCACTCAAGAACAGAGAAGTTACTGAATCTCAGGAGGATATCAATGGCAAAGTTGGGAAAAGTGATCATAAAAGTTGTCAATGAAGAACATGATAGAGCAGAATGGACGCACATCTCTTACATTGATGACGATCTGTACAAGAGATTTATGAGAGAAAAAACTCTTGAAACTACGGATCTTAATGATATCATTTCAAGATGGGCAAAGGAAGATTTCAATATTCATCTGGCTATGTCCTCTAAGAATGATATAAAAGTTCTCAAGGAATTGGTGAAAGATTTCTACAGGAGAGCTCACCCTGAGTTGTATATTGAGAGCAATACAGATCGTCAGGGCTGGTTAAGAGTATGGCTGACAAGAAAAATGAAGGAGGAATTGAATATTTATGGAGAAGAATGTTTCTAAAGAACAAATGAACAAGTTACCATACATCATTGCGGTTGATTTTGATGGTACTCTGGTTGAGGACAGATTTCCTGAGATTGGAGAACCCATTGAAGCTACTTGGGGTATGGTGAGAGAAGCCATTGATAAGGGTGCAAAGATAATTCTCTGGACTAGCAGAGACAATGAAAGACTGAAAGCTGCAGTTGAGTTCTGCACGGAGAGAGGATTGCATTTTGATGCTATCAATGATAATCTTGATGAGTGTAAGATTCTCTTCAACAATAGTACAAGAAAGGTGTATGCAAATGAATACTGGGATGACAAAGCAATAGCAGGGTTCTGTCGCACAGAGTCTATTCTTGTAAAGAATGATGACGATGATGAGATATGGTAGAGTCAGTATTGCAGAGTAAAGTCCTCAGATATCTGAATTCTCTCCCTCAATGTGTAGCAGAGAATGTAAGTGGGAATGCAAAGCAGAGTGGGAGAGCAGATATCAATGGCTGCTACAAAGGAAGATGTTTCAAGATAGAACTTAAAAGCCCAGATACAGGGTATCAACCTACTAAACAGCAAAAGTTGTATTTAAAGAAATGGCAAGCAGCCGGAGCTCTTGTTGGTATCTGCTACTCCATAGAAGATGTAAAGGAGGTATTGAAAATTGACCAAGATTGAAGAAGCTATCCTAGAAATTGATGGAAAAATTGCTTATGCAGATGCAACTGGTAACATGGAATCTAAGAAAGAACTGTGTGAGATCAAGAGTATTCTCAATGCAGCTATCTCTGCAAAAGAAAAGGAGCATCTCTGTGTAAAGTGTAGCAGAGGTGATTTGGGAAATTGCTTTCAGAAGCCTAACATGGTCATCAACAGAAAAGTAGTCACATGTACAATGTTTAGGAGTTGACATGAAATTTAAAGAGCTTACACCACAAGAAAAGATAGATTATGCAGCAAGATATATCATAGTTCATTCAATTATTTATTATGAGCTTAATGAATCTGTTATTTCAGATAAGCTTTTTGACAAGAAAGCAGCTCATCTTGTGAAGCTGATGAAGAAATACCCTGAGGAAACAGAAAACAGTGAGTATTATAGAGCAATCTATGATTTTGACGGTTCCACAGGGTTTTTACTTTATCACAGATTAAAGAAATCTCAACGTAGATATCTCAAACAGATAGCAAGACACGTGATAAGACTCTACAAGCAATCAAATGGAAAAGGAGGAGGACTATGAGTTATTTGGAAGAAGTTGAAGAGCAAGAGGACAGAGAAAGAAAAGAAAGAATAGAAAAGAACAAGAAATTCTTTGAATCTTTGTCTGATAAAGAAAAATTCCATCTCTTATGGAAAGAGTATACCGAAAAGCACATTGATGGGTATTTCTAGGAGGTTTTATGAGATTCAAAACAAAACCATGGGAACATCAGAAAAAGGCTCTAAAATACCTCATGAAAAGGGATGCTGCTGCCTTGTATACTGACATGGGAACAGGAAAAACAAAAGTCATGATAGATCTAATGCAGAATAGAAGATTCAAAAGAGTTCTTGTTGTTGCCACGTATAAAGCCTGTGAAGTGTGGGAACAGCAAATATCTATACACGGAATAGATGGGTTATTTGACGTATACAGGCTCAACAACCTTTCCACGGCAAAAGTTATTGATAAACTTAAAACAATTCCTAAAATCACGACCACAGCTTCCCAGGATAAGATCTATGTATTTATTATAAACTACGAAAAGGTGTGGAGGCATGGTATTGACCGGATGTTTCTTAGAAAAACACTTGGTATTGATTGTGTAATTTGTGATGAGAGCCATAGAATAAAGTCTCCCAGGAGCAATTGCTCAAGATATCTTAGCATGCTAGGACAGAAAGTTCCTCACAGATATCTTGTAACAGGATCCCCTTTAGCTGAAAACCCTGTGGATGTGTATGCACAATATAGATTCCTGGATCCAAAGATATTCGGTACAAATTTCACAGAATTCAGAAATGAATATGAAAATGTAGATGTTGACCTTTCTGCAGCAATGGGATTCAGAATGCTGGATAAGAAGAATCCGTACAAGAATCTTGATAAGTTAAGGGAGAAGATGTACAGCTGTGCTTTCTATATTGAGTCTTCTGTAGAACTTCCAGAGCAAACAGATATTGAATGGAGCTTTACATTACCTACTAAATCTGAAAAGCTCTATCATAGCATAGTGAAAGAAAAAATTGCAGAACTGAACGGGAAATACATGGAATCCTCAAATGCTCTAACACTTGTTCTCAGGCTTCAACAGCTCACTTCTGGGTATCTTGTTGTTGAAGATTTTGACACAAAGGAGAAATCTGTAGTCAATGTAGATCATGCTAGGAGAGAGGAATTTCTTTCATTGCTTGAACAATTTCCAGAGAAAGAACCCATTGTTGTTTTTGCAGCTTACAGAAAAGATCTTAAGAATATAAGATTAATCTGTAGAAAGATGGGTGTGAAGTGTAGTGAGCTGAGTGGAAAAGAAGATACCATGAATGATTGGAAAGCAGGTAAGACAAGAGTGCTTGCTGTTCAATACAGCTCAGGTTCAGAGTCTATTGATCTCACCCGTTCTAGATATTGTATATACTACAGCTTACCTAGGAGATTAGCTCTATATGAGCAATCGAGAAAAAGAATACATCGTCCAGGTCAGACAAGACCCGTGTATTATTACATAATGCTGGCGAAACTCAGAAAGGGTAAGAGTATAGATGAAAAAATGCTTGAAGCCCTACAAGCAAAGAAAAAAATCGTTGACTATGTGGTCAAGGAGGGATGGGAATGAGAGCTTTTCAGTGCAGTATATGTGAAAATCTCTATGACATGGATGAGAGATGTGCTTGTGGAGTTGGTATAGATCCAAGACCCAATCATAGAGAAAAAAGTGATGTAGAACTGTGCAAAAGAGAATTTAAGAGATTACCGGAAGAAAAGGTGTGGCATGAAAAATTTCACTGGGAATAGGAGAAGAACTTATGGCAAAGAAACATTATGATAGTAAGAATGACATTCTAAGAAGAATGAGAGAAGTTGAAAAGGTACAGAACAGAGCTGATAAAGCTGTAGCAGCAAGCTGGTCTGCATTTATGATGTTGGGTCTTCTTACCCTATACGAAGACTGTGGGTTTAGAGAGAAAAGATTGAATGCATTCATAGATGGTATCCATAAAAGAAATGATCAATTTGATAGAGGAGAAATCTCGCTTGATGATATAAAGAAACAACTATATGAAAAAGCCGGAATCATAGTTGAACAGCCGGAATCATAAAGACAGGGCTTATTGCCCTGTCTTGATTATTTTTGCAATGACACATTTTTCTTTATTCTTTTGGTCTATTCTTATGACCAGACCTGAGTCGAAAAGATATTTGTAGTGATATCTTCTTGTGTGCTGATACCCTGTCGCAACCACTTTCTGTATGAATTCATTCTTGAGATTTGCTCCATCAAGTGTTTTGTTGATAATTATGATTATTCTCCTCCTTTAATGCTCATAAAATTTATTCATAAAGTCTAACACAGATGCTCTAAACTGTCTCCTTTCGTTACACAATTTTTCCGATAGTTCAGTTTAGATGTTCATAACACCAGACTTCCATCCTGCTTTTTTAGCCTCTTCTGAAAGAATCTCATTTTCTTCAGCTATAGCCATTTTTCTTTGTTGTTTTTCTAAACAATATATTGATAAAATTTCATCCACCAACTCGTTAATACTACATAACATATCTCCGTCAACCTCTTCGGTTCGTTCTGCATCATTTAAAATATTTTTTATATCTTCTGCACATTCATGTATTTTTCTCATACAAATGCCTCCATAAATCTTAATATTTCAGTTTAACGAACTATTTCATAAATAATATCATCGTGATAGTTTCCATCTTTATCTCTGATAGAATCTTTTAAGATATATTTCTTTCCGTTGTGTTTTTTGATAAAATTGTCATATCCTCTGCAAGCAGGATTGCCACCAACAGCTCGCCATTCAACCCTATGTAATGTACTTACAAGTTCTTCCAGTTTTTCAATTGTAAGTTCCTGTGCCTTTGTCATATCTTTTTCCTCCATTTGGTGAGTCTTCTTACTTTTCATGCTTGGAACTAATTGTCTTCAACTGCTCCTGCATTACTGCTTCAGGTAGGTATCACCCTTTCCTTATGAATTCATCATACTCTCATATGGGAGAAATGTAAAGAGTTTTTAGAAAATTTTCAAAGAAAAATTTTTAGCTCTAGTGTCACATTATCTGATTCCCATCCTCATCAAAAAGAACAGCAAAAGGCTGATTTGTTCTTGGGTCTATCCGAATAGATGCATATCCATGATCAGACAGTTCAATCCATGCATATTCTTGTCCCTCCGTGAAGTTTTTCCTGATTGGAACTTCACCAAAATCAAGTGTTCTTACATAATTTGTATTGATCATTATATTTGCTCCTCCTATTGTTCTACACACTCTTGAGATATCTGTATCCTGTACTGAATAATCCAGAAGTGAAAAGAACTATTCCGTTCACTTTGAGGGTGTATGAATGAAGACTTCTTTCTGTCCACCCACTATTGATACACATTGAGAATCTTTTACCGGATTTGGTATACCCAACAATGTAAGTGCTATAAGCTTCTTCAACAATGATTCCATCCAATGCACACTCTTTTTTGAACTGAGTTAACCATTGATGGTACTCTTCTTCACTCTTCTGTACTGCTTCCAACCATTGAAGCTCTTTAGCATTGATTTCTTCATCTTCAGCCGTCTTCTCAGAGGATCTTTCATATTCAGCTACAGCTTTCTCAAATCTTTTTCCAGCATTTTCAAGTCTCTTCTGAGTGTCCTCTACATCACTCTCCTTAAGGCTCTTGTCAAACCATGCTGACCACTGCTCTTGAGACATCTCACCATTGTTTTTCTTTTCAAACATCTGTTCTCTTGTCCAATTACAGTTGAGTTTTTCACACTTTATGACTTTCTTTTCAAGCAAACCTTTATATCTGTCAAGAGACTTTTCTAACTTCTCAATTTCTTTCTGAATACTATTCATCTTTTTCTCTGCCATTGTCATATTTGTGTCCTCCTGATTTGCTGTGTATCACTTTCTTACAAGTTCATCATACTCTCCTCACTCTAAAATGTAAAGAGTTTTTTAGAAAATTTTGCAAAAGAAAAGAGCAGAGGTTTTCACTTCTGCTCTTTCTTGCTCATTCTCAGCTTGGCTTGTATCTCTTTGTCAAGGCAACTGCACCCTTGTCCAAGAGGAATTTGTTTGCCACACCTTTGGCAAGTATACACTTCATTTTTGCAAGAATGTTCCATGCTCATACAATCTACAGCTCCGATCCGACACGATGAATTTTCTTCTTATACTTCTCATGCAGGCAATCCTGCATCTCTTCAATATAAGTAAGATCATATTCCACTCCACCAAGTTTCAACATGAGCCTGTCGATTCTCTTAACTTCTTTGCAAACGTCTTTTATAAGGTCCAGCACAAAAGAATAATCAATCAGCATACCCCGATCATATAAGGACTGAGCATACACGCTGAAGCATTCTTCAACACTCTTTTCCCATTCCCTATAATCCTCAAAGGCTTCCTTCACAGATCGTTTCTTAATTGAAGGAGTCACCTCTCCTCTTGTGTGCTTAAACCATTCAGAGGGTATTGCTTGAGGGTTTTCTACATCATGAGATTCAACGATCTCATTGTATCGGTTTATGAAATATCTCTGAACTTTCCTGTAAGTCACACTTTCGGAGAGATACTGATATTCATGCATACGCTTGAATCCATTCAGCCCCAAGAAATCAAAATATGAAGCCATCTGGTCATGAAACATAAGTGCATGAACTTGCTTGCTCAGAATTTCTCCAAAGATCTCTTTACAAGTCATGGTAGAGACATCTCTAATCATCTCTTTTCGATCCATCTTTTTCTCCTTTCAGCATCTCATAGATGCTATCTATCTTTCTATCCTGCTCTTGAAGATGACCATGAATATCAGATACAGCTTGACTTATAGCATTCTGCATCTTACTCTGATCCACGTTCTTACCATAATTCTGTAAATTGAGCATGAATCCGATGATTGTGATGATATCTAATAAGCCAAGCTGTTCATTGTCATTCATTATGCCAAGCGTGTCACTCCCAGAGCTACATGCTGGATAGTGACAGCAGTTGCCAGAGTTCCGGTGAACACTACTGTGAATACAGGCTGAACTGCACAGCAGGTAGGAACTTTCAACCGTGTGGAGAAGGACATGTTACCTATTCCATTTGCAGTAAGCTCATCATTTGCAAGAGCAGAACCCACGGGAGATCCATCTTTATAGAGCTGAGCTGTAAGGGTTCCGGCAGTTGCTCCGTTAAGATAGGATGCATCGAAATTAAATTCATACAATCCACCGTGCTCAATGGTAACTCCGTTTGTGTTTACACTCATAGAACATCCAGTTCTTGTGGCAGTGTTACCGAATACAGCAGGAACTCCTCCATTAACAGTGGGATTGATTGTAGTAGGTGTATTGTTATACACTTCTACACAGGACTTTTGATAATTACAATTCATATTGTATTCTCCTTTCAATTGAAAAAGAGGACAGCTTGCACCGTCCTCTTGATTTGGTGCTGATAAGCACAGATGTCTTCTGTTAGCAGTTGCAACATCCAGATGCAGCATACGGGCTACAGGTGATGTATGCAGGTCTTGCCACAGGCTGAAGCTGGTTGATAAGATAAGCATTCTGAGCACACTGGCTGTTCTGCAGCTGAGCTTCCTGAAGCTTATCACGCAGATCCTGGATCTGGTTCTGAGTGATGACATCCAGAATCTTCTGGGTATTGGCATTGCTTGCGTTAACGATCGCAGCGGTGTTCTGTGCATTTTCATACTTAACAGAATCAATGTTTCTGTTAGTAGTGCAGCAGCACTGCTGTTCCTGATAACCCAGATTGGCAATAGCAGCGTTAACACCAGAGAAGCCATTCAGCATACCGGTGTTCATAGCATAGAAGCCATCACACAGACCACTCTCTAAGCCATTCAGCTTGTTGATAACCGCCTGATTGTCAAAGCCCCTCTGCACATCTGCCTGGGTAGCAAGGTTTTCTCCTCTGTTGCCAAAGCCAAAGCCACCACCGCCCCATGCGAGTAAGAAGAACAGGAAGAATACCCATGCACCGGAGCCACTACCTCCGAACATGCCATCATTGTTTTTACCGAGTGCCAATGCATCAGCAACACTCAGTCCACTTCCTTCCATTCCCATAGACTTTTCCTCCTTCTTTGATATTTATATCTAAGCTCTAGAGCTTGATACCAAATTGAGCTGACATGCTCTGGAACTGATTCAGAGCATCATTATAATTCACACCCATCTGATCACACAGATTTCTACAAACCTGCTGGATCTGTTCAGGGCTTTTACCCTCGGACATTTCCATTGCTCTTCTCATGTTAGGGTTATTCTGCATGAGACTATTTATTGTTTGACCTGGATTTCTCATCATGTTTGCTGCCTGCATCATTTGCGTGAACGGATTCTGCATTCTTTTCACCTCTTCCTGTCTGCAAATTGTCTATTTGTCCTTTTATAGTGTTTATTTGTGACTGGAGGTTATTTATAAGGTCAAGCGTATTTTGGCTTGAATTTGACGATTTCACGGGTGCAGCTTGAGACTGTACGGGGGTGTCAAGTGTATAAGTGTTTATTGTAGCTGTTCCATCAAGGTTGATTTGCTTGGTGTAGATCTTGTTATTCCCATAATCAGGAAATATGAAGACAGAGCCATCAAGATCTATCATGCTTGCTTTTGCTTCATCATAAGAAGAAACAGGTCTTCCTTTAATAGACATTTGCTGAGGATAACCCTGGAAATTCTGATAACCCTGAGCAAATTGGGGGAACTGTTGTTCCATTTGATTTAGTCTCATTTGAGTAGGTTGCATATAGGGATTGTTATATGGATAAGGCATTTTCTTACCTCCTTTTGATTAAAGTATAAATCAAAAGGAACCTACACAAGTATCTGCATAGGTTCCCTAAAGAAGTCTGAAAGTACCTTTATGAAATTAGATGAGTTGACTGAGCTTATTGAGTATCTTCTGATGTCTTTTCTTTATTCCACTTTCAGAGTACCCAAGTTCATCACCGATGTAGGCAAAGTTCTTTTCCTGAACATAGTGAAGGACTATGATCTCTTTATCAAGATCACTCAAAGTAGAATTATCAAGTAGATCTTGCAATGAAGAGAAACTCCCTATGTCCTGAACTTTTCTTCTTGTCATAAGGTTTTTATTGTTCACATTGCTCCTCCTACATAAATCTTCCACAGGCTGAGCATCTTCTCTGATTTCCTCTCTTACCACCTGATCTTGAGGAATTCCCGTTTGATCTGGATGAAGAGCTTGACCTTACTCTAGATCTTGTAACAGTGGTTGTTCTTACTACAGTGGTTTGTCTTGCAGGCATTAGTTATCTCCCCTCTCATCATTATGCACAGCATTATCTTTGTATAGATTTCCTTCTACATTGTTGATTTCGGAATCCGTGCCAGAAACTTCCTGAGTCACAATTTTTTCTGTGGTTTGAGTAGTCGTTTCAAACTGGCTCTCATATCAGAAGAACCCGATAATCATTGAAATAAGAAGAGCTGTGAAGCACACAACCGTAACAATATAGACTTTTATAAGTTCTTTTTGTTGCATCTTCTGTGTTCTAGTCATCTCAAGTAAGAGCTGATTCAATGCCTGAGATTGTTCAAGTGCATCATCTTTTGCTGCCATTTCATTTCCTCCTTACACATTTAAGTGTTCTTTTATTGCTTTCATTTCTGTCTCTAAGCGAACAATCTTTTGAGAATGATTGTCAATAATGACATCAATTTCTCTGTTCTTTTCTTTCATGTCTTTCTTAATCTCTTCAATGCCATTAACACATTGATCAATCTTAGAAATTAACATGCCATCCTGTTTTGCTTTTGTAATCTGAGCTGAAATAAATGTCGCAACACCCACTACACAGCCGATCACTCCTACAGCACAACCAATGATTGATATTGCACTCATATTCTCTCCTCCTTTCTATTCTGGTGCATATACTTCTATTGTTTCCCCATAAGAGCCAGATGTTTTTGCAATTCCAGAAATTTTAGTTGCATATTTCTTTATTAGATCCAGTGTGAATAAATTTGATAGACCAAGTTTATTTGGCTTTAAGAGATACATTCTATATTCTTTAAGTAAATATAGAGAACCTCCGAAGAGATACACTCCATCTGAAATTTCAGTTGGTGCATACCAAGAAGAAACATTCAAAGCTGCTGAAGCTGAAGCTGTGTAGGCTTTTCCAGTTGATTTAGTATCTGCTGTACCAAAAGTTACAATACCACTAGATGAAATGTCAATTGGTATAGAGAAGACCCCGACGTAGCCTGTAGCATATGTTGTGGAGCTAGATGATGAACTACCTGAATATACAATCTCACCAAATAACACGCCATTTTTATAATCTACTGTGACTGAAAGTGCTTTATTATAGTTGTACCTCAATGCTAAAGTAACTTGAAATGTCTTTTGGACTACATTATAAAATTGCATCTGACCGTCAACGATCTTTATTACTTGCGCACCAAGAGTAATCGTTACTGATGTTCCTGATGTATCATACGAAGATTGTGTAATGAACAAACATTCATCCTCATTTTGTTTAGAAAATAACCAACCCGTATGATAAAACATTGTACTATCTAACGAAGCAGATGTGACAAAACTCAACGTTTTGTTTTCTAACTTAAGAGTACAAAGAAGTGTATTGTTCGTGCACAATATGTAATCCCCATACTTTCCTACAACCAAAAAGTCTGACGTGCTCATTGTTAAAAGGTTGATGAATTTCAATGCTTTTGTTGAAGTGTCAAGCTCTGCAAGCCACATCTTAGCAGACTCAACCCACATAAACAAATTTTGTCCCACTTTCAAAAACTGCTTGCAGCTACTTGGTTTAGAGGCAACACTAGTCATAAGAGTAACTTCTTCATAACTCCACTCTGTAGTAGAAGGATTATAGCTCAAAATGTAATATCCTGCATAAGATGCACTAAAATCATAACCAATATACAAAAATTTATTGGTCGAAATCTCAGCAATCATCGGTTTGTTGATATATGCAGAGCCCATTCGTGGAACAGGGATCGTCACTGTAGAAAAAGTTAATTGTCCCTCGGATATTTGGTAGCTTACAACAGTAATAGGCTCACCGATAGCATCTTTTGCACAGTAAAAAGAAATTTTTGATCCATCAGAAAGCTCAAAAAGTTTATTTCTTGGTCCATCATTATCATCACAAGCAAGTACAGTAGAACCTGTATGTTTACGGCTATCTGCAATGCTACTATAAGGAACCACTAATTGCATGTTAGAATTTTGTATTCCAAATTCAACATAATCACCCGTCGAAATTCCTCCTTCTTCTACAACTTGATACTCTCTTACTACACCATTAACAATTCCTCCTGTCCTAGGAGGTATGTTCACTCTTCCTCTCATTATCTAACCCTCACTCTCATGATTGCTTCTAGAGCTCCTGTAGGCTGTGTTGTTGCTGTAAGAACAATTTTCCCGTCTTCAGAATCAACATATATTGTTGCTGCTTCCGCAGCTGGTGTTGATTCTTTTGTAAAATATACATCTACAAGACTGCCTGCAGTGACTCTTGAATCTGTTATTGTACATATGCTATTAGAAAACACAAGTGACTGTTTAGCAATAACAAAATCTTTATCAACAAAGTCCTGTATAGTATTCTTAGCTGTATTTGCTACTTCTTCAATGTCACTAATTTTATTGTTTACAGTAGTCTCAAATTCACTGATAGATTTTTCTGTAGATTTTTGGTAGTCCTCTACTCTTTTACTGAGTTCAGTGAATTCTTGTTGCAGTTTAATAGCAAGATCACCAGTGACCTGATCTTTGACATCTTCAAACCATTCATTGAATGCAGCAGTGAACTGTGCAAAAAGATCTGCAGTAGTTTCAGTCTTAAGGAGTCCGGTTACTAGACCACAAACATTTTCATCTGTTCTTGTATCTGTGATAGAACTATCTGTGATAGAAACAGCACCAGAGGCAACAGAGATTTCTGCAAGTTTCAAATCATAATAGGATTCTGTTCTTGTAATTTCTGTAGACCCTGTGTTAACAGCTGAAGTAATCTTTCTGTCAGAATTGTTCCATCTGCAGATTACTGAATCTTTTCTTACAGTAGAGGAAAGATTCTGTGAAACAGGTAGAATAAGATCTTCATCATTATAATACCAGTACCCATTTATGAATGCCCACCCAGGAGAGATTTTAATGTTCATACCAGATGAGGCACTGACTTTGAGCTGATTAGTAGGTGACCCAAATACTCCATTCTTGATGAATAAAGCAAAGTACGAAGCAAACTGTTCTGCAGCATATTCTTTGTCATAGGTCTCATCAAATTCATTGTATACTGCATCGAAAAAACCACTTTTTTCCATTACACTACTCCTCTCTTTCTTATTATTTTTTGAATTAAGACTTTTTCTTTACCAAACACAATGTCAATCTTTTCACCTGATTCAGTAAGAGATTTTGTGACAGAGCTTATCTGTACCGTTGCTATGATGCCAAGAGTATTATCAATAACGGAGACATAGTCACCAAGGAAAAAGTCCTTTCCATAAACATAAGATGAAGCTCCATCTATTATTGTTCCGTCAAAAGATAAGAATGATCTTGCGTCCTCAAGGTGAGATTCACCTCTATTTTTCAGGACTTGCCTATACTCATCTTCTGTCATTGTTGTGCCATCTTCTAAGCTACTCTGTAGATCTCTAGCATCTACATATAACTCAATACGATCAATGCCGGAAGCTGCTGTGTCACCGACCTCAAGGATTATTCTTTCAGTGCCCTCTCCCTCTCCGGCAACGATTGCCACAGAGCAATATTCTGTTTCATCTTCTTCGTATGTCGCTGAAGACAAGTTGTTCATGGTCTTTGAGAATATGACAGGAGTATTCCCATCAGTGTTTTCTATAGACCTGTTTACAGGAGCCAATACTCTGAATTCATAGCTTGATATGTTAGTAGGTTTATCACTTGATTCATTGTAAGCTGTAATAATTGGAACAATATCATAACCACTATTAAATGAACCCAACATACTTTCCATCACATACCCAACAGACTTTCCTGTAGCCTGAATAGATGTCTTTGGAAGGATCGGATTGTACTTGTCATCCGTGGATAAGGTCATTCCAGGTATGTTTCTTCTGGAATCAGAATTCCTTATAAAGAAAAAGTCAACCATGTCTCTGGCAATCGATCCTGCCATCCCTTTGAACACTTTTGTAACAAGGAATGATCTGTAATACAATAATTTGTTCAACAGATATCCTTGCACAGTCACGATGGATTCCTCAGTGGACATTTTAACGTTCTTTATAATACCCATGACTCCTTGGTCAAATAAGATCATGTGCTCCGGATTGAGAGATCTAATGATTGTATCTTCTATAGATACTTTAATTGAAAATGACCCAGAACCACAAAATTCACGGGTATATTGGGAGAACTTGAACATCTTTATGATGCCCACTCGCTCTCTTGTTGTTTTTGAGAATACTTCAAGAATCATGTTACATATCCTCCAGAGCATATTTCAAAGGATTGACAGTTATGCTTATATCTAAAAGAGTTTCATCTCCTTCTTTAAGGGAAAACCCAATGAGTGAAGTCCCTATTGGAAATTTGAGCCATGTGCTCTCAAAATTCCAATATTTGAAGTAGTTGAATTCTTTTCCATCAATGTAGCCTTTGACACCCTTTTCATTTCCATCGTTTGTGTTTATTTCCACTTCTTCATCATTGACAAGAGTCTTGTCTATGGTGATAAATTCTCCTGTCTGAATATTCGTGATAGTAGGATTTACAATAGTTCCTTTTGCCTTGAGTCTTATCACACAGCCAGTGGAAACATTTCCTTCATTTTCTATAGCAATCAATCTGTAGCTGCTTCTTATACCCATTTTGATTCCAACTCCCTGAGGTATTATCAAAGGGAATCTGAATGCTGGTTTAGTACCACTCAGAACAGTGCTAGGAAGAATAGTCTTCCTAAACATAGGATTGCTACAAAACAGAGAAATCAAGAACTTACAAAAGAACATGTTATTCGTTGCATCATCAGAACCATACACAATTGATTGTTCAGGTTTTCCTTCAATGAAGTAGCTTCCAATGGTGAGTCTGACTACTTGTTCAGGATTTACAATTCCATTCAACAACTCTTTCTTTTTCTTTATCTGTTTATAGCAATATTCCTCCAATTCTTCAGGTAAGACCTGAGATTTTTCTAAATCTGTAGGAATGTAATATACATATCCCTCTATGCTGATATCCCTGCCTTTCACACTGGTAGAAGCAATGTATTCACCCAGCTGAGTAGGATAAGAGAAAGTGCTATGGGATGCTGGAGCTTTACCCCAGTCAATCCCATCGTCTTTGAATAAGCACTCTTCTTCAGGGGTCTGACCAAAGGTCAATGAATTCTTACTACTCATATTCATAAGTGTAAATTTCGAAATCATGTTGTCCCCTCCTAAATATCCATATCCAATTCTTTCTTTGTCTGTTTCAATAATCTTGCAGCTTGATATTCATCAATAGCTTCAGGGCTGTTGAATATGAATGTGTCTCCTCCACTGCCAGATCTAGGTTTATCAGGATAGTCTTGATTCTCTTCTGCAGTAAGAACTCTTTCACCTTTATGCAGCTCCGCCACATACCCATCATAAGGCACGTAGTCAAGTCCATTCCTATGTGAACCAGAAATGAATGAGAAAGCACTACCCATGAAAGACTTGATAGGAGAAAAGATTTTCTCTACCATATCAATTATAGGTTGAAACTTATCCTGTACCCATTTCCATATGGATGAAAAAACTTCCTTTATGCCATTCCAAAATGACATCATTAGATCTTTTCCGAGCTTGAACATCTTAGAGCCAAAAGAAGTTATTGTCTTAAGAACATTCTCAAACATATTGGTGAAAAATTCTGCAACATTCTGTATTCCTCCAATGAAAGCTTCATAGAATTTACTACCTATTTCTGAAGCCTTTGTTAGTAGGTTTGAACCCCAGCTTGTTATTGCTTCAATGACTCCTGAAATAGCATTTGTTACACCACTCACAAAGTTTGAGAAAAACCCCATGAAGTTTTCTACAAACCCAGAGCCAATCTCAGCTGCTTTACTTACCATGCTGGAACCCCATTCAACTATGGTTCCCCATATGTTTGAGATGGCACCTCCAACAGTTGAAGCAAGATTAGAGAAGAACCCTCCTATGCTGGAAGTGACATTTTTGAACCAGCCTGACAAACTAGAGAATAGATTGCTGAAGAACTCACCTATGGAGCTCCAAAGATTAGATACAGCAGTTGTTACAGATTCTATAACATTTCCCACACTCTCTTTGAAATTGTCAAAAAACTCAAGCATTCCATCTACAGCATTTCCTACTGCTTCTTTAATAGCTGACCATGTTCTATCAGCCCAGTCACAGATTTCATCCCAGTTCTTGTAAAGAGCAACTCCTATTGCTATAAGAGCAGCAATAGCAGCAATAACAGCCAATATTGGCCAACCAATTGCTGCAATAGCAGGTATCAGCACTCCTGTTATGAAGCTCACAAGGGTCTGTATTCCACTTACAATCAATCCACCATAATGAAGCACAGATCCTATGACAGTGATTACTTTACCAACAACCATAAGTAATGGACCAATTGCAGCAACAATAGCACCTATCTTAACGATTTGCTGTACCTGTTCATCACTCATTGTGTTCAGCTTTTCAACAATTTTTGTGATCAACTGTGTGATTTGGTTGATAGTAGGTATAAGAGCTTCCCCCAGCTTAATCATCAAAGACTCAATTGCACCTTTCATTTGTTCAATAGAGCCAGACAGATTTCCCATCATTGTCTCTGCCATGCTGTCAGCTCTACCATCAGCATTTGCAATAGATTCAGCAAGTTTATCATAATCAGCTTGGGATGTGTTTATTATGGCAAGCATTGCAGACATAGCTTCTTTACCAAATAGTGTTGCAGCAGCACTTGCTTGTTCTGCTTCGGATAAACCATTGAATTTCTCTCTTAAGATATCCATAATCTCACGAAGAGATTTCATAGAGCCATCACTGTTTGTGACCTCAATACCCAATTGCTCCATCTTTGTAGCCATGGCATCAGTAGGCTTAACCAAATTTGTAAGAGACGCTCTCAATGATGTACCTGCCTGTGTTCCTTTAATTCCTGAGTTTGCCATCAATCCAAGAGCAAGGGAAACATCCTCAACTGACATTCCTAGAGCTCCAGCAACAGGTGCAATATATTTGAAGGACTCACCCAACATGGAAACATTTGTGTTTGCAGAAGAAGATGCCTGTGCTAGTACATCTGCAAAGTGACTGGAATCACTTGCTTGGAGTCCAAATGCTGTCAAGGCATCTGTTACAATATCTGATGTAGTAGCAAGATCCAATCCATCTGCCGCAGCCAGGGACATGATACCGGAAATACCATCAATCATTTGCCCTGCATCCCATCCTGCCATAGCCATGTAAGTGAAAGCATCAGCAGACTCTTTTGCAGAGAATTTTGTTTTGGCACCCATCTCGATAGCCTTGTCCCTCAACTGAGACATCTCATCCCCAGTTGCACCAGAGATCGCTTCTACTTTGGACATTGCTGCCTCGAAATCTGCTGCTGTTTTAGTGGCTGCCGTTCCCAATCCAACAATAGGGAGTGTTACTGATTTACTCAGTGACGCTCCCATTGCACTCATAGAAGAACCAAGATTTGTTACTTTTGTGGAGATACTGTCAGAGGAGGTGACAAAATCCTTCAAAGCAGAAGCAGCACCGCTGATTCCGTTGGTAAAACCACTGGTGTCAAGATCAAGGTATGCAATTGCTGACCCAACATCTACAGCCATTTGTTATCCTCCTTCGAATTTCTTGTAGTAATCTGATGGACGTGAATAAGACATTGCTGGTGCTTCCTTATGAATTATGGGTTCTTCTCCATCTTTCAATTTAGAAATAATGAACGCAAAGGCTTCATCGAAGCAATACTTCGTGTAAGGATCTTCCTGTTCCAATCCAACAAAATCTGAGGGTCTGATCTTCAGATCTAAAGTCTTATACACACCCACCAACCGCAGCATTTCCTCACTCTGTACGAAAGGGCTGGAGCTGCTTCACCCCGTTCTGAGTGTAACCGAAGATAAACATGTACTGATCATCTGTGAGCTGGATTCCTGCCTCTTTCAGCTGCGAATAAGTAGGTTCTACAAATGCAGCTTCACACAGAACATCCATGATCTGGAATACATCATCCATCATGGTTTCATCTTCTACATTCAAAGAGCCAGGACCATTCTTGAACATCTTGTTTGCAGAAACAATCAGTGCATTGGGAATCTTCTTTGCTCTCATAAGAGCCATCATGGACGGTCTCTTTAATCTTGCAACGAATTTTTCTCCCTGTGAAAAAGGAGGTAATTCTACAAGTGAACCATTAGATTGAGCAATTAAGCTCTCAATAGATGTTACCTTTAATCCTTCAGTCATTGTGTCCTCCTTATGCTTCAACAGTAGGCAGGGTCTTTACAATGTCCATATCATAAGGAGCCTGTCCGTTTGTGGGTGCAGAATTGATCGTGTACTCAGAAGCACGGAAAACACCGTCTTCAGAATTAAGGGCAATAGGAACACCCTGACAGTTGGGATATTTAATTCTCTCATAACCCTGAATGATTCCGGCTGCATCATAGATAGCAGAGTAAGCATTCAGATCAAACACCTGACCTTTATCTGTGGATCCAACAACGGGAGGAGTGTACCCAACAACCTTTGTAGGTTCCCCACTGTCATACTTAATTGTACCACCCTGAAGGATCTTGACCAGCTCAGGATTGAACACATTATCTGTGAGCACAATGCTGTGACCCGTGATGGTAGTCTGCTCAGGCTTCTGGGCAATGAGACGACCTTTTACTACGAGAGTCTGCTTCTCTGTGGTTTCTGTTGCTACAGTGACCTGAATTTTATTGGCTGTATCGAGAATGATCTCATCAGCATCTACACCCTGAGGTTTGATAGATACGAGCACAACGTCAATTGTAGGTATTTCAGTTCCTTTCTTAACTTTTCCAGCCATATTTTTCTCCTTTCTATAAATGGTTGTTTCTTACAGAATTCCTGTATGTCACGCTCACCATATGAGCTTTCACAGAGTCATCATAGAAATCAGGTGTCTCTTGACCAGTAGGCATCAGCATTGGATACAGGTCTGTAGAAATAATGTCAGTTACAATCTTCTTAAATCTCTCAAGCTGAGTATACATTGCTTTTGGAACATACATCATAAAAGTGTAGTAATTGCTCTGAGAAGAATATTCACCAACTTGAGCAGCTCCATCTTTCTTAAGAACAACATACTCTCTTTTGCATTCTCCTGTCTTATTTGCAGGAGGATACACATCAATATTGTGAGTCTTTAATGCATCAGCGCAGAGCTCCCATACTGTCTTTTCCATGTTACCTCCTTACAATCTTTCAAGCAAATGCTCCATCCCTCTTACAACATCTGGTCCTTTCAGCCGGATAGTAGGTTCAAGTATGGCAAATCGTTTTTCCATCGCCAACTCAAGCCAAACCCCGTAATCAACTCCATGTGCTAGATTTATTCTATACCCATGAGGAATATCTGTTACATAAGATGTGAGTCTCTTTCTTGCATCACCCGTTCTGTCTGTCCAAGGTCTATGCTCTTTTGCATAGGCTTCAAGATTCTTTGATTGGGTCTTTGCATACATAACAATTGCAGCTGGCTTCATTAACTTCTCAAGACCAGCTTCAAGACTAGAAGCATCTATGTGAAAGTTAGATCCACCAGCCACAACTACACCTCCATCTCAAGAGAAATGTCCGCCACAACTCCATAATT
>OGHY01000117.1_pt1 | contig 46253 bp, 67 predicted proteins | sample 1571541 | NCBI WGS metagenome assembly OGHY01 (sample SAMEA2581943, study PRJEB24529) | metagenome | biome: Human gut stool | place: China | collected 2011
CATTGGTACGCCCGAGTGGAATCGAACCACCGCACACGGCTCCGGAGGGCTTGTTACAAGTCTGAAAACCGTTGATATAACTAGCTTTGTTGATTTATGGTCGCATTTTTGGTCGCACTCTTTGATTTTTTCTTCTGAAAAAGGTCTATTATATGCCTGTTAAATCCTGGCATTGCATGTCCGTACATTTTAAGGGTTGTGTTTGCGTCAGCGTGTCCAAGACACCTTGATACTTCTAAGATAGGTATATCTTTGGTGAGTGCTGCTGTAGCAAATGTATGCCTGAATGTATGGATATTTTTATTTACTCCGGACAACTCACATATCTTTACCCAAGCACGTCGGATATTTCCATAGTTAAGGGCTTTGCCGCTTTCGGTACAAAATACGAAGCCGTTTATATAAGTGATTTTACCGCTTGTCTGCATAGCTTTTAGTCTTTCTATGCATGCATCATAGACAATCGGAATATAACGTATACCGGCTTTTGTTTTAGGATCATGGAATACTTGACCAGTACCACTGTCTTTTGCGCGTTGTATACAAATTTCTCTTTTATCAAAATCAATATCTTCCCATTTTATTGCAAGAAGTTCACCTATCCTGCAGCCAAGTACTAGGAGCAAATAAAATAATGTGTAGTATTTTTTATAGTATTTATTGGTCCGTAGTACACGGAAGATGCGAAGCAGTTCACTAAAAGAAAATACTGACATTTCTTTATATTTGATTTTCACCGGTTCAACAGCTTGCATTGGATTATATTGTACCATTCTCAGAGCCACAGCTTTCTTGTAAGCGGCGAAAAGTAACTTATGTATCTTACTTATTGAAGAGGTACTTAAAACACCGTCATAGCTATTATACAGCTTTTGTATTTCTTTGCCGCTGAGCTGGTCAATGGGTATATGTGCAATAGGAGCAAGCTTATTAGCACTTTGTTTTTGCCTTGTAAAACTGTTACTGCGTAGGTGTGGTTTTTGATATGTTTCTAAAAATTCTATTACCCACTCTCCAATGGTAATTGTAGAGGATGTAAGATTTCCTTTATCACGTTCTGCACGAATTTCTTTCTTAAATTCTTTGGCTTCTTTTTCGGTGGCAAAGCGTTTACGGTGACGTTTACCGTCGTTGTCACAATAGTCGTAACAATATTTTTTTCGTGCTTTGTCGTACCATATTGTTCCGTCGCCGTACATTGCTTCACTTCCTTTTTTTATTATATTTTTTGGGATGTTTTTACAAACTTATAAGGTAAGAATGTATATCAGACAGTTCGCGTTGAATATAGCGCAAGTCGTGATATATATCATCCATACCAGATTTAATAAGCCAAAGGCTATCAATTTCTTGTGATATTAAATTTATTTGATACGCTTGGAAACAAAGCATACATATGATAATTAATAACAAAATGTTAGTAAGATTAATAGTGTTAATTTTAAATTTATTATCCATAATTTAGTGCCTCTATACTTATAGTTTTTATTAAATTCATTTATGACGTTGAGCTTCAAGTTCGTCAACAAAACAATAGTTATCAAAGTCATTATTTATAATATGCTCCTGCTCATGCAGAAGAGTTTTTCTGTTTGCTTCATAGGTAAGACGTGCATTTAAGACACATATTTTTTCTCCATCCGCATTTGTAACGCAATATCCACCTATTTTGCAAGGAAGGTCTGCAAGAACCACCCTTGATATCATGGTTATCACTCCTGTTACTCTTCGTATTCTTCTTTCTTTTTCATTCTTGAAATGAGTTCTGCAGCTACTTTTAAATCTTCCGGAGATACATTTTTGGCCGCATCAAATAATATACGCATACCTGGATTTTCATAAAGTTCTTGGGCCATCTTTGCTGCCTCAGGATCAATGTAATAACCCTGTTTTTCGGTAAGGCCATTATCTTCAATGAGATTACTTTTTTTTAATCCAAAATGATCTGCTATTTTTTGAATGGCACCCATTCGCGGTTCTTTTGCACCACTTTCCCATGTAGAAACAGCCTTATCCGTAACTCCCGCGATAAGGGCCAAATCTTTTTGAGATAGTTTATATTTTTCTCTTAGTAATTTTATGTTCTCTTTTATTCCCAATGATTTCACCTCTTTTTATATAATACACTGAAAGTAGAAGAAAATCAATGATGATATGGAAAAAATCTACTTTTAGCGGTTGACAATCTACTGAAAGTAGATTAGAATATTATCAGAGGAAACACATAGGAGGCGATAAAATGGAAGATATTTCGTTAAAACAAGCCAGGTTACTTAGAGAAAAGACACAAGATTATATGGCGGAACTTCTAGGAATCCATGTTCAAACGTATCGTAAACTTGAACAAAACCCAGATAATGTTACCGTTGGTCAAGCAAAGGTTATTTCGAAAAACTTAGGCTTTCCGTATGATACTATTTTTTTTAACAAGTAGCTCTACTTAAAGTAGAAGAGATTGGATGAAATTGAAAGAAAGGAGGATCAGGAAGATGGAACTTGTGACGTGTGACGAGTATGCGAAAAGCAGAGGATTATCGTTGGTTACCATTCGAAGGTATTGCCGTGAAGGAATTGTCCCATACCTTCGGATTGGGAAGGTATATAGGTTAGATCCTCCGCTAGTTGATGAAGCTTTAGCACAAGTTATGCGTGAGAATATGGAATATCGATCTAATGGGATAAAGCGAAGTCGTAAGCGAAGGAAAAATTTTGATTTTGAAGCAGCGTTAAAGGCTTTATAGGAGGTTGAATTATGAAAGTACTAATCAAAGTAGCAGGAACAGCAGTAGTAATGAAAGAGAGTATTAAGGAACAGCCTTGTGTATGGTCTTTAACTGCTTTGGCTATAGCAACAGTAGTTAAGCTGATATATGACATAGGCTACGCTATGGGGCAGGTGGCAGGCTTATGATTAGAGATTTTACCGTAGCAACTACTGCAATATTTGTCGGAACATACATTGCTATTATGGCTGCTGTAGTGACAGTAGGGGTGTTGAGATGAATAGGCGAAAGAAAAAGAGCTACCGAAGTAGCAGCTTCGATAGCTCAGGTGGACTGTAAATTTTACGAAGTTTAGCGTCCACCTTCATTTTAGCAAAAGAATTGGAGGATTGCAAGCATGGATAATTTTGATGATTTAGTATATTCGATTAGATATGAATTAGATGCAATGCAGGAAAATCTGAATAACACAGATGATTTGGACGGAAGCGAAGCTAAAGTAAATGTTTTGCTGAAATGGATTAAAAACAGTGCAAATACGATTGAAAATAAAATTGAAGATTGGGGTGTGTAAATATGAAACTTTATGAAATTAATCAACAATTAGAGCGGTTGCTAGAACTTGATACTGAAAGAATGGTAGATACTGAAACAGGTGAAATATTGACTGCCGAGGATATAGATCAGTTGAAGATGGATAGAGTAGAAAAGATTGAAGGCTGCCTTGTGGTTTACAAAAACAAAATGGCAGAAACAGCAGCCATTGAGGAAGAAATTAAAAGGCTGACGGAAAGAAAAGCCACCTTAAAAAATAAGGCGGAGTGGTTAAAAGGTTATGTAGCCTACGCTTTAAAGGGTGAAAAATTTGAGACTCCCAAAGGCGCAGTCAGCTACAAAAAAAGTGAGACAGTGGAAATTACCGATAAGGAGAAGCTGCCGACAGAATTTTTGAGAGTTGTTACATCAACATCACCTGACAAAGCGGCTATCAAGGCTGCGATCAAAGCTGGCAGTAAGATTGATGGGGCACAGGTAGTAGAGCATCAGAATGTGCAGATAAAGTGAGGTGGAGGACATGATTGATATATATACAAACTTAGCAACCCCGCCTACAGATGCTTTGAAAACAATCCAAGCAGGTAATCTAAGGGGAAAAAGTGATATAAACCCACAATGGAAGATTGAAGCTATTACTGCTCAGTTTGGTTTGTGTGGTATTGGGTGGAAATTTGAAATTTTAGATAAGACTATATATCCATTAGAGGATAAGCAAATATTACTGTATATGACGGTAGCTTTGTTTATCAAAAACGGTGATAGTTGGAGCGAGCCTATCATTGGTTGTGGAGGCGACTTCATTGTTCAAAAATACAAAACTGGACTTACAGCAAATGATGAAGCCTTTAAGATGTGTCTTACTGACGCGCTTGGTAACGCTATGAAAAACATTGGCGTTGCAGCAGATGTGTACAGGGGGTTTTGCGATGGTAAATATAGCGTTCGAGAAGAACGGCAATCTATTGAACCATCAACCACTAAAACATCAAATAAAGCAGAACAGCCTACACCTATAAACCAAACTAAGCCTGCGTTTCCTGACGAAAATACTGGACCACAATTTTTGATGTGTCAGGAATGCACGGTTGAAATTAGCCAAAAAGTACATGATTATAGCGTGCAGAAATTTGGTAGGCCGCTCTGTATGAAATGTCAGAAGGCAATAGCAAAATGAAGTTCACGGTTAAAGGATTGCAGACATTAAAAGGTATGGGATACATAAATTTAGTAGTACCTGTCCCTTTAACAGAGGAAGAAGAAATCAATAAAATCGATCCTGAAAAGCAGTATGTTGTAGAAGTCAAGCAATGGCGTAAAGGGCGTTCTAACGACGCTAATAAATACGCTTGGGTATTATGCCAAAAGATAGCAGAAAAGCTGTCAGAAGAGAGCTTTCACAGCAAGGAAGATGTTTACAGGAAGGCAATCAGGGAATGTGGTTACGGCAGAATATGGCCAGTGCCAACTGACGCTGTAAACAGAACTATTGAAATTTGGCAAAGTAATGGTGTCGGCTGGATAGCTGAATTGATTGGGGAGTGTCATAACATTAAAGGCTATAGCAATGTAAGAGTATATTACGGTAGCAGCGCTTATGACACGAAAGAGATGAGCCGATTTATAGATTGTTTAGTATCGATGGCAAAAGAGAATGGTGTAGAGACTAGACCGCAGGAAGAATTAGATGACCTGATCAGGGAGTGGGGCGTTAAAGATGATTCCAAAAATAAAGAGGATAAGACTTAAAGGTAAAGCTCTCAGTAAGCTTTGTGAGGAAGTATATAACCGTGACAGCGGGTTATGTGTATATTGCTCTCACTATGTTGAGCCTGGAGTTAAGCCACACCATGAGCCTTTAAAATCACAGGGCGGACAGGACAGGCTTGAAGATATGGCAATGCTTTGTAATGACTGTCATTACCTGCGCCACAATGCCGCCGAGGGCGTTGTAATTGGGCAAAAGGTAAAAGCGTATTTATCTACAAAATATGACCATCAGGAGTAAAGTGCTATGAATACTGGGTTTATTGCTTTACATCGAAAATTGTTAGATAGTCCGATTTGGCAGGTTACGACAGTTGAGCAAAAAGTAATTTTAATCACTCTGCTTTTAATGGCAAATCACAGTGAAAAAAAGTGGTATTGGCAGGGAGAAGAATTTATTTGCCAACCGGGACAATTTATAACCAGCTTGCCTAATATCGTAAAAGCTTGCGGAAATGGACTAACAGTCCAAAATGTAAGGACTGCGTTAAAAAAGTTTGAAAATATGAATTTTTTAACAGACCAATCAACAAAGACTGGAAGGCTGATAACTATAGTAAACTGGCAGGTTTATCAAGGAAAAAGGGAAGTCGATAACAGACAACCTAACAGTCAGCTAACAGACGGTCAACAGACACCTAACAGACAACCTAACAGTCAGCTAACATCTAACAATAATGATAATAATATAACAATGATAAACAATGATAATAATAATAATAACGCGCACGCACGCGAGCAAACCCAAAATGGATTAGAGGTTAACGAAAAAGAAAAAGGCTTTGAGCGATTTTGGGAATTATATCCGTCGAAAAGGAAAAAGCCTGTTGCAAGAATAGCATGGATGAATATGCGTGTACACTCTGAAGAACAGTATGCATTGATTAATGCTGCTGTTGAGCGATACAAAAAAACTAATCAGTGGCAGGAGGAGAACGGAAGGTACATACCTGATCCTGATACTTTTTTGCAGGATGAACGCTGGACGGATGAAATCAAATTGTCTGAAGCAGTGCAAGCTGCTGACAGGGAAGCACAGGAGAAAGACGAATGGATTGCAAAAAATAAGGAGCGCTGGGCAGCGATACCTCCAGAGAAAAGAAAATACAGACTGGCTTGTTTTATGGGGCTGGACTGGGAGGAAGTGAGGGATATGCCATATGTTGGAACTCAGAGAGATAACGGCAGCTTATGAAGTGTGGCAGGCGGCGGGATTAAAGCCAAACTGGGGAAGCGAAGATGCAAAAAAAACTATCGAAAGGCAAACCCTGGAGCGTTATAAATACACAGACATTGAGATGTGGGGCGATACTGTTGATTATATCGCTGATAATAATAAATATTGGCCAACATGGGCAGATATTAATAATACTTTATCAATCCTACGACAAAATAAAATCGGTGCAGAGAAGAAGGCTATTGAGCGTAATTCTAAAGCGGCAAATAAGTTTGTAAAGAAGCTATTTGCTGATCTTGCTGCCGGAAAAACATTTGGCGAACTACGGCAGCCAATAAGTGAGAAAGTTAGAGCTGCAGCAAAGAGGATTTTCCCTGATGCTGACGATAGCTTTATAAAGCGTAATTGCAGCGATATCAGCTTTATCGCAGACGTCGAACGAAAATGTGCTGAATGTATTAACACTGTTGATTGCCCATACAGCGGACATCAACCGTTTTTGAGAGTAGACAAAGAAAGCGGATTTACTTATGTGGTTGCTGATCGTGAGCGGTGTTATAAATATCATCCGTTAGTGCCTGATGTAGTACCAAAACGGTCAACCCGTCGTCAAGGTGAATTAGCTAAAGTTTAAAGGAGCGGTAACTATGAAAATAAGTGCAAAAAAATTACAGGAGATTATAAAAAGTCACGGTAGATGGTTGCGAAACGAAGAAGGAGGGGAACGTGCAAACCTCCGCAGTGCAGACCTCAGCGGTGCAGACCTCAGCAGTGCAAACCTCAGCAGTGCAAACCTCCGCGGTGCAAACCTAGACAAAACATATTATCAAGTTGTTAGAATTGGCAGTCGCCGAGGAACAACTACTTATTGCGTAGATGACGACAATGTCCTGTGCGGATGCTGGAATAACTACAAAGGTGGTACGCTAGAAGAATTTAAAACTCGTGTAGAGAGTGTATACGGACGTGAAGGTAATAATCCTAACGAGCAATATTACGATGAGTATATGGCGGCAATCACATTCTTTGCGGCAATGAAGGAGATGAAATAATGAAAATTAAAGCAACAACACCATGTTATAAATTCAGGGACGCAAAACCAGAAGAACAGATTGCAAAAATCAAAGAAGAATTGGCTGAGGTAGAAGCTGCTTACACAGAGTTTAAAAAAGTGCCAACAGAAGATAAGCTGCTGGCGTTGATGACGGAGATTATCGACGTTAAGGCTTGCTGTAATACGTTTGTTTACCAGCTGCGGAAGAATCATGCTTTGGCGTTTTTGGCTTATGCCAAAGCTAAGCGAGAAGTCATAAATAAAAATTTTGCAAGAGGGTACTACTCTACGCCTGAAGATATTGACAAGCTGAACACTAATAAGTCAGAACCGTTTTGAGGTGAGATCATGAATTGCGATATATGCCATAAGGACACGATGTCGGGTAGCCATATAACCAGAGGACGTAGATTTGAGGTGCGTATTTGCCCGAACTGCTTGATGTGGTCGGATGACCAACGAGCCGTAATAGCACGGGAAACAGTCAGTAAACTCAAGGCTTTACGAGAAAAGGAAGATATTAGCATAAGCAATGAATAGGGTGTGGGAAATTATGAATAAAATCATATGCGGCGATGCACTTGACGTCTTACGAACTTTACCTGCCAAATGCTGTCGCTGCTGTGTGACGTCGCCACCGTATTTTAATTTGCGTGACTACGGTGTGCATGGGCAACTTGGATTAGAGCCGACAATGCAAGAATATATTATTAGGTTGGTTGAGGTATTTACCGAAGTTAAGCGGGTACTGACTGATGATGGTACTTTGTGGGTTAATATTGCTGACGGTTACGCTGGTAGTGGTAAAGCCAAAAGCTCTTTGCCTGCTAAAAACTTAATGTTAATACCTCAACGCTTTGTTATAGCGATGCAAGATGCCGGCTGGATTGTACGGGATGAAGTTGTTTGGGCGAAACCTAATCCAATGCCGGAAAGCGTCAGAGACCGAATGACGGCTTCTACAGAAAAGATTTTTATGTTTACTAAACGTCCTAAATATTTTTTCGACAGCACCGCTGCGATAGAGCCTGCAGTTGGATTTAATAATGAACCGGTAGCAGGTAGCTTAGGTAATCTGGGCAACGCGCAATCAAGGCGTAGAAATAAAGGGAATCGCAAGACTTATCGTGGTGGAAAATATACGAACCAAAATACTTTTGATAATTCCGCCAGATTAGAAGCAAATAGTCATGGAAACAGTGTCAATGAGAACGGAACAAGAAGAATGCGAAATGTGTGGAATATTGCAACAGCTACAGGTGGAAGCAAGGTAATAATACATTACGCTAAATTTCCGGACGAACTAGCGAAAAGATGCATACTACTGAGCACGGTAGAAAAAGACTGTGTACTTGATCCGTTTGCAGGAAGTGGTACGACCTGTAGGATGGCAAATCGGTATGGACGTCGATACATAGGCATAGATATTAACCCTGAATACTGTAAAGCGGCAGAAGCAGATATACCGATAAATTTATTTTAGTTTAAACGGCTGCTCAGCTACTGCCTCGGCACTATATACAAGCAATGTGGCGCAAAAGGGAAGTATACCTGTGGAATGGACTTACCACAGGGGGCAGCCTTTTAAATATAAGGAGTTGGAAATATTGACTGAGTTACTGATAACGATACCGGGAGAACCGTGTGCACAAGGTAGACCGAGGTTTAGTACAGCAGGCGGTTTTGTTAAAGCATATGATCCGGCAAAAAGCAGGAATTACAAAGCATATGTAAAGCTTATTGCGCAGCAAGAAATAAAAAACCAAGGCTGGAAATACACAGAATTGCCCTTAGCGGTCACGATAACAGCTTACATGAGTGTTCCGACAAGCAAGTCTAAAAAGTTTAAACAGGCGGCTATTTTAGGGAGAGAGCGTCCCGCAAAGAAGCCTGACACCGATAATATATTCAAGTGTATTACAGACGCCCTTAGTGGTATAGCGTACAAAGACGATAAGCAGATAGTAGCTGCTACAGTTAATAAGTGGTATGCAGAAGTACCGAGAGTTGAAGCATTAATAAGAATTATTTAGGACGGTGCTGTTAATGATTAATGTCAAAGTAATGCTAAATTTAATAAAAGATGAGCCGGAAAATGCTTATATACCAATAGTTAAGCCGGAGCTAGTTGCTCTGCTTAAAGAAGTGAAAATGCTGCGGTATAAAAACAGCAAACTTGGAAGCCAAAAGGCGAAGTTGAAAAGAGAAAGGCAGTAAATAATGAAAAAGCCTAAAACCAAATACATAGGCTGGTGCCATGAGTGCAAATACTTGGGTAGTTTTCACTGTGGTATTTGTCAAAGGGAAAATTTAAGCGTAAAAAATTTTGCTCGTCTATGCCTTGGCTTAGATATCATATCTCCTTTTGGTAGACCTTCTGAATTTATGCCTAAGGACAAAAACCGTTGGGTAAGAATGTAGGAGTAAAAAATGAAATACTTAGACTATTGTTATTTATGCATTAATAATAGAAAGGCCAGTGAGTTGAGCGAAAACCCAGAATGTAGTAACTGTATTCAGCTTACTGTTATATCTATGCCAACTAAGTTTAAATCGCGTAGGATTACTTGGGCTGACAGAACGGAGCTAGAAATACATGAAAACAATTAAATTGGCTAACGTAGTAGTACAGATACACGTTAGAGATGAATATTCAGGGCAGAGAGTACTATATTGTCCGTGGGTTAATTGCAAGCATTATAGTAATGGTGAATGCACTTATAAAGATAGTTATGGCTGTAATTGCTGTCGCTTTGTATTAATGAATGGACAAACTTATTGCCAAGGCTATGAGAGGGATGAAGATCATGATAGCAATTAAAGGAATGGATATGCCTGCAAACTGCGGTGAATGCCCATTGACATATCCAGTTGGCTTTTATAGGAATCTACCATTTTCTGTTGATAAGAGCAAAGGCTGCTGTATTCTTGTCTGTGAAATTGAAGATCCAAATATTAGGCTGATAGATTGCCCATTAATTGAGATAAAGGACGGTGAATAAAAATGGAAGAAGAACAATGCCCTTGTGATGATTGTGACGCTACCTGTGATTACTGGGACAGTAAATACTGCTGTACATATTGTCGTTGGCAGTATGGAGATATTGAACCTGACTGCGAGAATTGTGACCCGATGGATATTTGAACAAGGAGAGGAGATAACATGAATAAAGTGGTTTTGCTTGGAAGGTTAACCAAAGATCCAGACGTAAAGTATACACAGACCGGCAAAGTAGTTTGCCAGTTCACTTTAGCGGTAGACCGGCCGTTTAAAGACGCTAACGGAAATAAGGAAGCGGACTTCATACCAGTAGTGTTATGGGGCAAACCGGCAGAGTTGGTCGGTAATAGCTGTCAGAAAGGACACAGGCTGATTGTAGAGGGCAGAATACAGATACGTAACTATGAGGCTAAGGACGGCAGTAACGCTGGGTAACGGAAATAATCGCAAATGGTGTGGAGTTTGTAGAGCGAAAATCTGATAAAGGCGGTACAAGCGGCGATAAAAGCGAGTTTGAGCAGTTCGGGCAAGCAGTGCCTTTCGATGAGGATATCCCATTTTGACAAGGAGTAGATAAAATGGCGAGAATACTAGACGCTTGTTGCGGTAGTCGAATGTTTTGGTATGACCGAGAGAATAAGCACACGATTTATCAAGATAACCGAGAGCTAAATACTACGTTGTGCGATGGGCGAAAACTTGAAATTAAACCTGACACTTTCGGCGATTTTAGAAAAATGGATTACGCCGACAATACTTTTGATTTAGTGGTGTTTGACCCGCCGCATTTAAACAAGGCTGGTAAAAATTCTTGGCTGGCACAAAAGTACGGAGTGTTGGCCGATAATTGGCAAGAAGATATTAAGGCGGGTTTTGAGGAGTGTTTTAGGGTATTGCGGCCTTTCGGCACGTTGGTTTTCAAGTGGAACGAGGTGCAAATACCATTTAGCGAGGTAGTTAAGTTAGCACCGGAAGAGCCGCTGTTTGGCGACAAGCGAAAGAAAACACGTTGGGTTGTGTTTTGCAAGGGCGCAAGGGCAGGAGATAGCGTATGAAGCTAATGAGTTTGTTTGACGGTAGCGGCGGTTTTCCGTTGGCAGCTAGTCTGTGTGGGATAGAACCTGTTTATGCGGCAGAGGTGTTTTAAGGCGGTGGAGCAGTGAAAAAATTAAAGACGAAAATATTAAACCTCATCGACAGAGCCTTGGCTAGAATGGGCTACATCGAAATCGAACCGGCACCAACGCTGTATAGGGTAACTACATGGTTTACATATCAGTTGCCTAATGGCTTGAGAGGAAAAACTAGTTATAAAGGCTTAATGAGTTGGGATATGACAGGATATGGCGATTATGTATTAACAGTGTCAATGCGCAATGCTCTAGCCTGTTTGGCGTTACAAGGAACGTACCCTACAACCATTACAGCCGTTAGCAAAGAAGAATACGAAAAATAAGGCGGTGTGCGGGCAATGAGGAATAAAAAACAATAAAAGAGTTCAGAGCTTTTTACATAATGGCTTCTTCTGTTTATGCTAAATCGTCAAGGAAACGCAAGTGGGGAGTAATCGTGCAATGCAACAAAAAACATGGTAGACCAAGTTCCGAACATCCATGGGAAGTTATTATACCTAGAATAACAGTAATGCCGGGTTGGATAAGCTGGTAATTTAAAGGAGTGTGCGCTGGAGTAGGTATGGAGATTGGCCAGTATTTAGTTTGGAAAGTCTTGATGTAGAGAGGAGTAAAGGTAATGGCCCGTAGTTTTAACGAAAAAATGGAAAAGAAACGACAAGCAGAATATAATCGCTGGAAAGCAGAATGTAATCCGGTATGGCATCGCAGAAATCACTGGTTGCCTAAGTACGAAGAAGATGGCACATGGGAGGATAGCAGGGCGTATAATGTGGAGTTAGGCTGTGACCTTAAAGGTTATGTGGAAACAGTAAGAACATATAATGCCGCAGGAGAGCTTATAAAAACAGAAGAAGTTACCTTTAATGGCAACGGAAAGATTGTAGACAGAAAGGTGCTATGAAGTGTGGAAAGTGCTGATGTAGAGAGGGGTAGAAAATTGATAGATTGCGAAAAGTGTTACAGGCTGAAAAGTTGTGGGGACAGATATTATTGTGCGTTTATAGGTTTAAATCCTTGTATTAGAGGAGAACATACACCAGTACAAGAGTATAAAGGTGCAGCAAATCCGCTAACATCGACAGATTCACGTTTAGCTCATTTACAAGAGCAGCAACGTAGGCGTGAGGAAGCTAGGGAAAGGAAAGAAACAGAAGCGGGAAAAGAGCACTACAAGCCGCACAAAACTATAAAAGTAGTATTTAGGGATATCATGGATAAACACGGTGGGATTCCGATATTTCAACCGCTTGGAAATTCGGCATCGTCTAAAGCATTTGACTGGAGCGATATGCATACAACAATTTTTGAAATGGGGTTTGCTGGGTGGGATGTTCCGGCGATTGCTCAAAAGCTGAATGTGAGCAAAAATACGCTATATTCATACATCGGTAGATATAGGGGGTAGCAAATGACTATAGAGGAGATAAAGGCAAAGCTAAAAAGATATCGTTTTATTGCGGGGCTATTATGGACGGTGAACCCGAATGAACATACTAAAGTTAGAAAGATCAATAGCTTTATTAAAACCAATCATTTGGAAAATGCCTATGAATAAGAAAAGAGAGGCTTATATGACTTTATTGACGGCTGCTCAAAAGCAGATACCGCAAGAAGTAAATTTGGTAGTCGAAGAGCATTTTATACCAAACTGTCCTTTTCCACAACAAATACCTAAAGGCTGGGCATGTCCTGTATGCGGACGTGAGGTAGATGATGGTGCTCACTACTGTAAATACTGCGGCCAAGCTATATGTAATGATTAAGGAGTGAAGACATGAATTATCCTGATCTAATAAAATGGATATTTGAATTTGTATATGAACATTGGATATTAACGTTTTTGTTTATATTAGTTTTAAGAAGGTTTAGTATTTTTACAATAAATCTATCAGATAAGAAGGGCGATACAAATGTTATTAACAATAGAAAGCAAGTTTAATATAGGTGATAATGTACATGTGCCCAAGGGAGAACGTAAAGTACTTGGTGTTAAATTAGATTCTAAAGGTATCTTATATTTGCTTGAAAGTGCAGACGGTACGAGAGAATGGGTGCGAGAATATTGGATTGTTGTGGGCGAACAAGAACATAAACACGAAGAGTTTGAGGAGGCTATTTTGAACCAACTTGTAGAAGACAACATAAATCCTTTTGGAGCATTATTTAGGCGATTTAGAAAGAAAAGCTAGAAGGAGACTGATATGCTAATAGAACAGTATATTAAGCATGTAGAGCGATACTTTTGGGATCGTAAGCAAATACAAAAAGTTGTTGATGAAGAAAAAGAGCAGCGTACTGCAAGGAAAGGGCATACGGGCGGTGGGGGGCATGCTTTTATCAGTAATCCAACAGAAACAGCAGCATTAAAAAACATTGAGCCAGTACGTATGATATCGTTTGGATATGGACCATATCAGTCGATAATAATGAACCCGGAGCTATGGCTTGAAGTTGTCGCAGAAACCTATAAGATACATGAGAATCAGCTTACTGGTAAAGTTATGTATCAAAAATATGAAAAAAGGAAGCCGATGAAAACAATTGCAGAATTAAACGGTGTGAATAGAGATACTTGTTATGAATTTCGCAAAGAGTTCCTTAGGGATGCTGTTGGTTTGGCGTTGAAAAAAGGTTTGATAAAATAAAAAAAGTTTCCGACATATTACCTGTTTTGATGAGTTAAAATAGTATTGTAAGTAAGTGGGCTTACAATAAAGCCATACGCAGTAATCCGCTCACTATCCGAGCAAGTTATAAACCGTATGTGCATATATTTGGCTATGGTGTTCGCCGTATGATGGCATATGATAGCTGCAATTTATCATATGAATGATGCGGATAACTACCCATAGCTCCTACCGTGCGGCTTGCAGCGGTCGCACTGGTAGGTTCAAAACAACGGCATGAGAGACGGTAACTGTACGCAGCCCGTGAAGAAGCCCATAGAACGCAGAGCACCATATCTGTAGACTTGGGGTAGCCTTACCGTTGGGGTGATACAGCGGCATATTTAATCTACATAAATAATTTAGTCTTAAAAAGCCGTTGAAACACGGTAATATATATCAGAATTTAGCATATAACTTAATATAAACTGTTGGCAATGTGAATAATTTGCACATTGCTTTTTTATTTGCAAGGTGGTGATGGAATGAAGATGAACCTAACCAGCAAGATCAGGAAGATAATAAAAGCCTTAGAAATGAGAGGCTTTATATACCTCTATTCAAGGGAGCAAGTATATAGCCAGAAGCTATCTAAGGTATGTACTATGTACAGAATAGATTACCTCATGCCATGGGGAGAATACAAAAAGAAATTCCCGGATAAGGCAGAGCGAAAAAAGAATAAGGGTGTAAGCGTTAGGGTAGAAATGGCTCGGTCATTTAGAGAAATAGCTATTCTGTATTATTTGGTGAATGTATTAAAGGCAGGTGATAGTAGTGGATGAGATCAGCCAAGCACAGAAGAATTTTGTTGATTACTTTATAGAGAGTGGGAATCAAACAGAAGCCTATAAAAAGGCTTATCCAAAGTGTAAGAATGATAATTCAGCGGCGGCTAGTGCTAGTAAATTGCTAAGAAATAACAAGGTAAAGCAATATTTAGATGCACGAATGGCAGCAGTTGATAGTGATAAGATTGCGACAGCTGAAGATGTTCTTGAATATTTAACAAGAGTAATGCGTGGAGAAGAAAAGGACCAGTTTGGATTAGATGCTGGACTAAGTGATAGGACTAAGGCAGCAGAACTATTGGGTAAGCGCTATATGCTGTTTAAAGAACAACTAGATGTAAATCTTGAAGGCGATATTGCTGGTTTAATTGCTAGCCGTCGTAAGAAGGGTGATAGCGATGCCTAGAGTTGCTTTATCAGAAAAGGATATAAAGGCATTAACAGACTTTCTTGGAAGTGTCAGTAAAGATCCTTTGGAGTTCGTACGGCTTGCATTCCCGTGGGGAGAACCTAATACTCAACTTGAAGACAAAGAAGGACCTGATGAATGGCAGATAGAACTGCTGAACGATATCAAAGAAGGATTAAAAACGCCAGATCAGGTTATCCGTGAAGCCGTTGCATCCGGACATGGCATTGGTAAGTCTGCTATGGTGGCATGGATTATTCTGTGGGCTATATCGACACATGAAGATACAAAGGGCGTTGTTACAGCGAATACAGATACACAACTCAAAACAAAAACCTGGGCAGAGTTAGCTAAATGGTATTACTTGTTTGTAGCAAGAGATTTATTCACTTATTCAGCAACAAGCATTTATTCTAACCAAGAAGGTCATGAAAAGACATGGCGTATAGATGCAATACCATGGAATGATAGTAACCCTGCAGCGTTTGCGGGCTTACATAACCAAGGCAAGCGAACTCTGGTTATATTCGATGAAGCTTCTGAGATATCGGATATCATTTGGGAAGTAGCTGAAGGTGCAATGACAGATGCTGATACCGAAATCATTTGGTGTGTGTTTGGAAATCCTACTCAGAGTAGTGGACGTTTTCATGCTTGCTTTCATAAAAACAGAAGTTTATGGAACCGTAAACAAATTGATAGCCGAACTGTTAAGATAAGTAACAAGGCCGAACTTGAGGGTTGGCGGGTGCAATACGGCGAGGATAGTGACTTCTTTAAAATTCGCGTGAAGGGCGAATTCCCTTCGGCTAGTGAGAAACAATTTATTAGTACCGCCTTAGTTGATGAAGCAAGACGTAGGACGTTACAAGAAAAGCAATTTAGATTTGCTCCTGTGATTATAGCCTGTGATCCTGCATGGACAGGAGGAGACGAAACAGTTATTTATCTTAGGCAAGGGCTATTCACGAAAAAGCTGTTTGCGACTACTAAGAACGATAACGACATTGAAATAGCAGGCATATTAGCCAGATTCGAGGACGAATACAAGGCTGATGCGGTGTTTATTGATCTAGGCTATGGTACAGGAATCAAGAGCGCTGGTGACGCATGGGGCAGATCGTGGACACTGATTGCTTTTGGTGGGAAGTCAAACAGGCCAGACTGCAAAAATAAACGTGCTGAGATGTGGGCTAATATGAAAGATTGGTTGAAAGAAGGCGGGGTTATACCAGAAGATGACCAGACTTTAGCGGATGATTTAATGGGTCCTGAAACAGTACCTAATACTAGCGGATTAATACAACTTGAAAGTAAAGAAGCTATGAAAAAGCGAGGTGTTCCCTCTCCTAATAGAGCAGACGCACTAGCTTTAACTTTTGCTCAATCTGTTGTAAGCAGAGAACAGGCGATAACAGAAGCACAATTTGATAATAGACAAAGGGTTTATGATCCGTTTGCCGGTATGTGAAGGGAGGTGAGACTATGCATAAGATTATGATGCAGTTACATGGTGGCGGCGGTGGATTCGGTGGCAGTGTTGAGCCTATAAAACAAAGCGCCCCTGGCAGTACAGCAGCGGCCACTATTGATAGTGCGACAGAGGGAGAGAGACAAAGCCTGCTTGAAAAACTCTCTAAAGCTCGTGGCAGAAGCTTTACCAATAAGACTGGCGGGCAGCTTACCTCTGATAGTGTCAAGAAAATGTTGTTGGGAGAATGATTATGGATATCAAAGATATGCTGCGTGACAGCGATAAATTAACACGAAAACAACATACTATCTCCCAGCTTTATACATTGCGCAGCCAATATGAGCCAACGTGGAGGATGCTTAGTCGGTATATAAATCCGACAAGGGGCAGGTTTGAGGAAGATATCCAAAGCACAGAAGGGCATAGACGTGACGAATACCTTATAGACCCACATCCCCAAAAAGCAGTTGGTAAATGTGCAGCTGGTATCCACAGCGGGTTGACATCGCCGTCAAGGCCTTGGTTTGAACTTGGTCTGCAAGATGAAGAAAAAGCTAATTACCACGCTGTAAGGATGTGGTTAGATGATTGCCAGGAGATTATGAGCAGCATTTATTCTAAGAGCAATGCTTATAATATGCTGCAGCAGATTGAGGCTGAAATGGCTCAATTTGGTACAGGGGCTTCTCTGATGCTGGAAGACTACAATTATGGCATATGGATGAGGCCGTACACCTGCGGTGAATATGCTGGCGGTGTAGATGCAAGGGGGAGAGTTTATACGTTCGCTAGACGCTTCAGGTTAAGCGCAGACCAAATCGTTAAAGAATATGGTATTGATAACGTATCGGAAAGCGTGAAATCTGCTTATAAGAACGGAAATATCACAACATACTTTGATATTGAAATGCTTATAGAGCGTAATGATGATTATGATCCTAACAAATTGTCTTTAGGCAATTTCCCCTGGCGCTCATATCACTATGAAAAAGGTGCTAATGACAAATTCCTGAAGATATCAGGTTTTAGGGAATGCCCGTTCCTCATGCCGCGCTGGACCTTGATTGCAAATGGTGTATATGGCTCTGGACCTGGACATAACGCTTTGGGCGATTGTATGCAGCTGCAGAAGATTGAGAAGAATAAACTTAGGGCTATTGATAATGCTGCAGATCCGGCGATGGCATTTCCTGCTTCAATGAAGAAGCTTGACAGAATGCCAGGAGGACTAAATTTTTATCCTGATGGAACTGTACAGCAGGCTTATCCACTTGTAGATCCAAGAGCAAAGGCTTATGAAGGTATAGGAGCATTGTCCCAGGAGAAACGGCAGTCGATATCTGAAACGTTCTATAATGATTTGTTTATGATGATTACCTCTCAGGATGGACCTCAAATGACTGCGCGTGAGATTGCAGAGCGGCATGAAGAAAAGCTCCTGATGTTGTCCCCGGTACTTGAGCAAATGCACAATGAGGTTTTAGAACCTATGACGCTTCGCACTTTTGATATTTGTTTGAGACATGGGTTGTTTCCGCCTATGCCGGAGGAAATTGACAAAAGCGAATTAAAAGTATCCTTCATTTCTATCTTGGCTCAAGCCCAGAAAATGGTTGAAATACCTGCTATTGAGCGTACGGTTGGATTTGTTGGTAATCTTGCTGCTGCTCAGCCTGAAGTGCTTGATATCATCAATCTTGATGCAGCTGTACGAGGTTTCGCAGAATCTACCGGTGTCAAAGAAAAGATAGTGCGTGATGAAAACGAAGTAGCTGAACTTCGCAAACAACGTGCTCAGGCACAGCAGGAACAAATGCAAGCTGAACAGATGGCTGCTGCTGCGCCTGCTGTTAGGGATTATGCTGATGCGGCTAGGTTGATGAGTGAAACCCCTGCTAATGGTGGCAATGCATTAGATCAACTTCTGGGAGGCGGGATTTAATGAAAAACAAAAAAATGAATATGCTTGCACAACAAGCGCTGGACGACTTGGACGTTATTATGCGGACCGAGAACGGACGGCGTTTTATTTATGCAATTTTGGAAAGCACAGAGGTCGAAACAGCGGTTTTTTCAGCTGAGCCATACTTCAATGCTTTCTTATCAGGTAAACGTGCTGTAGGCGTTGATTTGTTAAAGAATATCCGGATGCTGAATGATGGCCATTCTTTAGAGATGCTGATGCGTAATGAAGCAGAGAGTGCTAGACACCCTCCTGATTTAGAGGACGATGACCTTTTTAAAGTAGATAACGACATAGCGGAGGTAAGACATGAATAAGTTTACACAAATGTTTTTTGAAGCAGATGGTGCTGGTGGAGGCGGTGAACCTGCTCCTTCCGGTGACCCGTTTGTAACGGAACCTGCTCCTGAAGGTGAGCCGAGTGGAGAGCCAATGCCTGCAGGTGACGGTGATCCTGTAACTACACCTAAAAATGTATTTGATGATCCTGTGCAAGAGCCTGTTGTTCCTGACAAATATGAGTTCAACCTACAGGACGGGCTGGAACTTTCGCCTGAACTGGAAGCTGATTTTACAGCGATTGCTAAAGACGCAAAGCTTACTCAGGAGCAGGCTACTAAGCTGATTGATTTGCATAGCAAAGTAGTTTTAGACGTTATGCATAAGCAGGAGGAAATTGTAGACGGTTGGACTGCTGAATGCCAAAAGCAGGGGCTTATTTCTCGTGAGAACATTGCTGCTGCTAAATTAGCTGTTAATACTTTTGGCGGTGGTGAGGCTATGCAGGTACTTGTAAATACAGGTGTGGCCAATCATCCGGCAATACAAAAAATGTTGCAAAATATTGGAGGCTTGCTTATGGAAGACCAACCGCCTGATGGGCAAGCACCTAAATCTAAGGAACTGGACGACGCCGAGTTGTTTTTCCCCGGCGGCGGGTTCAAATAAAAATATTAAGGAGTGGTAAATAATGCCAGATTTGACAGGTTTCGCAACCCTTCAAGACTTTGCGTCTCGTCAAGGGTTCGACAAAAAGTATCAAAGAATTATTGAACTGCAAACCAAAACAAATAAGATTTTAAAAATTATGCCGTTCAAAATGTGTAACTCTAAGGACTATGAGGAAGCTACATTGCGTTATTCTCTGCCGGAAGTAGCGTGGAGAATGATTAACCGCGGGACTAAGCCGAGCAAGTCTAAAACTAAGCAAGTATCTTTTACTTGCGGTGAGATGGAAGCGCTGGCTGAAATCGACGAAAAGCTTGCACGAAAGAATAATATGCAGGCTTCTTGGATGATGAGTGAGAATGCTGCTTTTCTTGAAGCAATGAACCAAGAAATGGCGACTACGCTTTTCTATGGCGATGAGAAGATCAACCCTGCAGGATTCACTGGTTTAGGCGCTTATTTTTACAGTAAGACCAATCAGGAAGATATTTGGGCAGACCAAATCATTGATTGCGGCGGCACAGGTGATAATCTGACTTCTGTATGGTTTGTAGGCTTTGGAGAGCAGCAGGTATACGGCTTGTTTCCAGAAGGCGATACAGCAGGTTTTACGCATGAATATTTGGGTAAACAAAAAGTAACAAATGATAAAGGCGAGGTATTCTTTGCTCATACCAATAAATATAATTGGTCCATGGGCCTTGCGGTTAAAGATCCTCGTTATGTTGTGCGTTTGGCCAATGTTGATTTAAAAGATCCTGCTACTACTACAATCTTCGACAAATTGATCGAGGGTTATTATCAGATTGAAAATCCTGATAATGTCAATTTGCAGATCTTCTGCAATAAGCAGTTTGAGGCTTTTATGGCTAAGGCTGCACGTAATGACAAAAATACTATGCTGTCTATTGATACAGTTGAAGGAAAACCTGTTGTTAATTTCTGGGGCGTTCCGTTCCAGCGTTGCGCAGCTATTCTGAATACTGAATCTCAGCTTGTTTAAAAAGGAGGAATATAAAATGGCACGTATTGATGCTCAATTATTGCTGTCTGAGAATCAGGCCGTTACCGGCGCAAGCGCAAACAGCAATGTTATTGATTTAGGAAGTACAGGCGGGTTTATGCATCCGCTGTACTTTGACGTAAAACTGACCACACCAATGACTTCCGGCAAGATTACTAAGGTTAAAGTACAATCTTCTGCAACTGAGGGATTTGATAGTCCTGCTGATGAGGTTGAGGTAAGTGTACCTGATTCTTTGATTCAAACAAGGGCTTGTACTGTGGCACAATTCTTTTCTCCAATCAAATACGGTAATCGTTATATTAGATTGGTTTATACAGCTAGTGAGGCTGTGGGCGGCAAGGTCTTTGCTTATATGACTGACGGCATTCAGGTAACTTTATAATGGCTACTTACAAAGTAAAGCGTAATTGTTTTACTTTGGGTCGTATGTATAGGCGTGATGATATTGTAATGCTTGCAGATAATATTAAGGTTCCTGAACATTTTGTGAAACTTAATAGACCAGCAGCAGTATCTTCCGGTAATGACGATCCGCGTTATCTCCAATATGAAGCAATGAACTTTAATGATTTAAAAGAATTGGCCAAAGAACAGGGAATAAAAACAAGTCAGAAATCCAGGGAAGCTATTATTAATGAATTAGTGGCACTGGCGCAAGATTAAATAAGCCGGGGGCATATGTCCCCGGCTTTCTTTATAACAGAGGTGAAATTATGGATAAGGTTGAGATTTGTAATATTGCACTTAATCATATAGGCGTAGCTACAATAGAACGGCTTGACGAAGCCAGCGAACCGGCACGAGTATGCCGTCGCTGCTATGACTATGTTAGACAGGCCGTGTTAAGGAAATTCCCCTGGACATTTGCTACAAGAAGTGTACAGTTAGCTGCTCTTCAAGATGTGCCTCCTAACTGGAAGTATGCATATCGTTACCCTGCTGATGCAGTATGCCTGAGAATGATGTATAACGAGCATTTTTGTGGTCTGCCGAGGGATAACCAATATAAAATCGTTTCGGATAAACAGGGAAAAGCTATTTATACTAATATCGGCAATGCCTGGATTGAATACACTGTAGATGTTACCGACGCAGATTTATATGATGCTCAATTTGTAGAAGCATTTGGATGGAAGCTCGCTGCAGAAATTGCTTATGCGTTGACTGGCAAATTGGATTTAACGCAGATGTGTATCCAGGCTTATAACGCTTATTTTGCAGAAGCCAGTTCTACTGACGCTGATGAAGAACATTTGCTGGATCCGCACATTGACAGATTAGCGGCAGCAAGATTTACGGGGGCATAATTATGGCACTCTATCAATTAAAATCAAGTTTTGCCGGCGGTGAATTGTCGCCGTCTATGTATGGACGTACTGATATTGCTAAATATGACAGCGGGGCTGCTGTTTTAAGAAATTTTTTCGTTCTGCGTTATGGTGGCGCTGCTAATAGACCAGGCTTTAAGTTCATAGCGCAGACTTATAATAATAAAAAGGCTGTGCTAATACCATTTATGTACAGCACAGATCAAAATTATATTGTTGAAATTACTGCTGGCAGATGCCAGTTTTATACAGATGGTGGTATTGTTGTTAAAGAAGATGGCACACCATATAGCATAGAAAACTTTTTTGCTGATAAAGATTTAGAAGATGCTGCAAAAATAAAATATACACAGAGTGCTGACGTGCTTTTCATTGTTCATCCGGCACATGCGCCGATGACACTTACAAGATATGGCAATTTAGATTGGCGCTTTGAGGCAATGGATATTACAGGCGGACCGTTTGATGAAACTAGGTATAATAATAATAGTATCATTACTAAAGTATTAGAATGGAGAAAACCAGGTGCATATAATATAACAATACCGTCTTCGGCGTTGTCAATAAATATTGAAATGGCTGGAGGCGGTGGAGGCGGTGGAGGTGGCATAGAAAGAAAAACTGAACATCTTTCAACCAAATTTAGTGGTGGAACAGGTGGAAGAGGTGCTTTTATAACAAAAGAAATATTAGAAATACCTTCTGAACCAATTTCTTTAATAGTTGGTGTAGGAGGTACAGGTGGACAAGGAAAACAAACTGGAATTGCTGGTAGTGCTGATAATGGTAATAGTGGTGGGACTTCCAGTGCTTTAGGAATCAATGCATTGGGTGGCGGTGGCGGAAAAGGTGCAACTGCTGATGATGATGGTGGTAATGGCACAAGTTATGGATCCGGTGCTCTTGGTGGCAATGGTGGCTATGGTAATGTTAGTGGTATGAGTGGTAATGATGGTTGGATTAGGCTTTCATACACTTTATCTATTGGCAATAATGCAACAGTAAAAGCTTCGGAGGTGTATGGTGACATAACCCTGACTGCTTCTTCGGCTATTTTTTCCAAGGGTGATGAAGGGAGTCTTTTTTCTCTAACTCACTTTTTAGAAACAGATTACAAAAAAGGGACACCAATTAGTACAGGTGGAGATCTGCAGGTTAGTGTATTACCGAAATCCAATGTCTATGTAGAAAGTTTTGGTTTTTGGGATGGTAATTTTAGTTTGGAAAAATATGATCCTGTTTCTTTACAATGGGTAAATGTGAGAACACAGAGCGGGAACAGAAGCCAGAATTATAGCTTGACTGAGGAGAACACGTCTGAAAGTATTGCCAGTTACAGAGTTACTTCTACTGAATTTAATACAGGTGTTTGGAGCGGTGAAAACGAGAAGCAGAGAGGCTATATAACCATTCAAAGCATTGGAGGAGATTATACGGGCCATGTATTGATCACCGAATATGTTAGTCCTACAGTAGTGAAAGGGACTGTAAAAAAACAGTTAGCTTCTACAGACGAAACCCGCGATTTTGCTTTTGCTGCTTGGAATGGTGAAAAAGGGTATCCTTCTGCAACAGGCTTTTATGAAGACCGGTTAGTATTTGCGGGAAGTAAAGGATTTCCGCAGACATTCTGGACAAGTAAAACAGGAGACTATTATAACTTTGGAACAAGCATTCCATCTGCCGATGATGATGGAATTACGGCCACTTTAAACGGTGGACAAATGAATGGCATTAAGGCAATTATAGCTTTTGGTGAAATGCTGCTGTTAACAGCCGGCGGAGAATTTAAAGTAAGTGGCGGCGGCAAAGCCATTACAGGAAGCAATGTTTTAAGTCAACCACAGGAATATAGGGGTGTGTCAGATGTTAATCCTGTCACTATCGGCAGCAGGATTATTTATGTGCAGCACCAGGGCAATATCATACGTGACCTTGCTTACAGCTATGATGTTGATAAATATACCGGTGATGATTTAAATTTATTGGCTTCGCACTTGTTTGAAGGGCATAAAATAATATCTATGACCTATCAGCAGATACCTAACAGTATTGTTTGGTGTGTGCGTGATGATGGTTTGCTGTTAGGGCTTACCTACATAAAGGAACAGGATATCTACGCATGGCACCAGCATACCACGGCAGGCGGGAAGTTTGTTAGTGTATGTAATATCGGAGGGTCAACAGAAGATAAGTTATATGCAGTAATTGAGCGTGGCGGGCAGTATTATGTGGAAATAATGGAAAGCCGTGATAAAAGTACTAATGTAGAGGATCAGTTTTTCGTAGACAGTGGTATAACCTATGAAGGAGAGCCGGCCGGTGAAATATCAGGTCTTGAGCATTTAGAAGGGTATACTGTGGCTATATTGGCTGATGGAAACGTACTTCCTCGGCAAACTGTAGAAAACGGCAAGGTTCTTCTTGGAAATAAATATAAGAAGGTCCATGTAGGGCTGCCTATAGATGCGGAAATAAAAACACTGCCTATAGATTTTACAGCTCAAGATGGCACATATTTAAGTCGGAAGAAACGAATTGCTACAGTTACATTATTACTTAAAGATAGCCGTGGTGGATTGTTTGGAATGAAGGAGAATGAGTTAGATGAATTTAAATGGCGCAGTAATGAAGCCTATGGGGAACCGATTAGTTTGCAAACAGGCAAGTTTAAAGTAACGATCAAGTCTGCTACTTATGATGAAACTCAGCAGATAATAATTAAACAGCCTGACCCGCTGCCGATGACTGTATTATCTTTGATTCCGGAAATAGAAGGGTAAGGTGTATTATGGCAAAGTATGAATTTGTAAAGCCCACAAGGGCAGATGCTGAGTATATAGCGGCTAATCTTAAACCAGATAATTACAGTGAACTATTTTGTGCTATTGGCCCTAACGCTCTTGAAGATATTTCAGATGGATTGAAGCACAGTGATGAAATCGGTTGCCTGCATATTGACGGTATACCCGCTGCTGTATATGGAGTGAGAAAAGCTTCGATAATGAGCGACGAGGGGCGCGTATGGTTGCTTATGACGAAGGAAATGGAGAACCATAAGGTATTTGTCGGAAGGCAGACTAAAAAGGCTGTAAGAGAGCTTTTAAAGAGATACGACAGGTTATATAACTGGGTCAACGTTGGAAATGATAATATAATGCGTTGGCTTAAATGGCTTGGCGCAGAAATACATGAACCAGCGCCGCATGGAGTTTATAATCTGCCGCATCACTTTTTTGAGTTTAGAAAGGATGATGAATAATGGGCGTAGCGGCAACAATAGGCGCCACTCTTTTGGGTGGCTTTATTTCGGGCAGAGCGCAGCAGCAGCAATATAACGCTGCCGCTCAACAGGCAGAGGTAAATGCTCAGATAGCGAATCAGAACGCAGATAAACTGCAGGCACAGGCTGAAGAACAGTCTAAGTCAAATACTATCAACGAAGAAAACAAACGCCGGCGTATGAACGCTATGTTAAGCCAGCAGAGGGCTAATATAGGCGCTTCTGGTATAACAGCTTCAGGCAGTGCGGCAAACGCTTTAGCTGATAGTGCGTATAATATGGAAACAGAGCTTGCTATTGAACGCTATAATTCAAGGCAAGGCGTTGAGAATATTTTTCAGCAGTCTACTGACCTTGTTAATCAACGTGATATCTATAATCAAAATGCACGCAATTACCGTAAAGCCGGTAAGCGTGCACTTATGAATAATATGCTTATGAGTGGGTTATCCCTTGCAGGTAGTTTATACAGTCCTAAGAGCGCAGGAAAGCAAGGTGCTTCCTCCAGTTCTTCAACTCCTAGTGTAACAACAGGTGCTACATATCAATTCAACAGTAGTGGAACTGGCTATAGGCAAGGCAATTACAGTTATTTCCCGATGAAGCCGAAAACTTACTTCTAAAGTGAGTTGATAAAGAGAGCATAGTTAAGTAATACGGACTGTACTTGCATTAATACGGACTGTGCTTGCATTAGGACGGAATGTATTATATAATAAACGAAAAGAGATAGTTTGATATTGGCGTGTCAGCTCTCTCCTGAATAAGTTAAAACTTGAAAAGAGATAGTTTAACGTGTGGTAGCGTTAGCTCATCTCGTAACAAGAATGTGATTGAAAACGAGCCCGCGACCTTACGTTGGGCTTATTTTCTTGCTATCTTACTGCAAGAATAATGGTAGCCACGAGAATACCAAACGCTATCATTAGGGATAATGCTTGATATATGCTCATAGGATCACCACCAATCAGTTACGGACTGATAAGCCAACATAGTTAAACTATCTCGGACAACATTATAACACACCTTTAAGCGCTTAACAATTTGTTAAAGCGCTTTTTCTATACCCAAAAGGAGGCTAGAACATGGCAATCGACATTTTCCAAGTAGGTGCGCAGTTAGGAGCGCCGGCAAGTAAAGTATCTAATGTCCGCTATGATAACAGTGGGCAGCAGGCTGTTGCAAGAGAATCATCCCAGACCGGTAGAATTATTCAGGCCGGTGTTGAGCATGTAAGAGAGCAGATCATAAGAACCGACGTTCTGCAGGCTAATAATGAGTATGTAAAACGTACTAACGATCTAAGAATGCAGTTGATGCAGAAAAAAGAAAAAGGCGCTCTTGACATTGTCGGTGAGTATGAAGCTGGTGAAAGAAAGATACGCAGCGAGCTTATGGCTCAAAGTCCTCAAAGCGTAAAGTACGGCAAAGGTGCTATGTTATTTGATTACAGCACCCAGCAAACTGATAATGCTAATCGCAGAGTTTTGGGGCAATACAGAGCGCAGCAGTTTGAAGCCTGGCAGAATACTACTTTTGCTAATTCTATAAATAGTTCTGTTCAAAAGGCTGTTTTATCTCCTAATGACCCTGCAGTTATAGCCGATGTACAAAAAGAAATTGATTACGCCATAAATTCCAGATATGGAACATATGGAAGAGAAAGGCTTGATTTAGAGTATAGAAAATGGACTGGAGTATTAGGTCAGGCGTTGATAGACAGAAGTTATGCTAATGGCGATATAAATACGGCCGAAGCTTATGTTGAAAAATATGGTCCTTATATGGATCCGGGCGTAACGAGTGCCTATGCTAAAAATGTTTATGCTCGCAAACAAGAAGAACGGCTGTTTAACATGGGACAGAACCTTTATGCTACTTTTGGTGAGGATGAAGGCGCTGCACGTGATTATATCTTTGGCGATAATTTTAAAACAGAGGTTGATGGTAAGGCGATTGTAAAAGCAGCTAGTGCAGATATAGGTAATAATTATGGTGAGAATACTTGCACTATTAGTATCAATAGATGGTTGAGATCTGCTGGAGCTAAAGAAGGAAATACGTGGGCGCCAACCAATATGGAAGATGCAAAGGACAATGGAGTATTTTTTACCCAACGGAATCAGCTTCGAAATGGTGATATTGTTTATTGGGATTGGGAAGATAATGACGACAGCGATCATGTAGGGGTTTATGATGCTTCTACAGGAAAAGTAATTCAAAGCGGTACGCATGGAGTTGCTGCTTTGGATTTAGATCATTATAAAGTTTTAGGTTTTGCTCATCCGATAAGCGATGCGCCTACGTTGGAAGATAGGCAGAAGGCCTGGAACAATTATGTGCAACAGAAAAATATTAATGATGCCATTAAAACTAATCAGCAAAATATGATCATAAAAAATATAGAACAAAGATTATGGGACAATTTTAAAACAGGTATTATTGATTCGCAGGATATGAGAAATATGGTTTTTAGTGCTTCTGGTGGAGATGCAGACGTAGAACGGACGCTATTAAAATTCGGTGATGATTTAATAGGCATTCAGACAAAAGCTGCCGCTGCGGTATCTAATAGTGGCATTTATAAATCAATCAAGGATGCAATTACGAATAGCACTGTAACACCAGCCGAAGCAGTATCATTAATCAACCAAAACGCAACAGTCTTGGGTGAAGCAGATAGAAGCAGGTTATTGGCTTTTGCTAGAAATCAAGATCCAAGAAATAAGGATGTTGATAAACAGTTAGCTACTATGATCAATGAAGCACTTTCTGATCCAGTGGAAAGAGGAGAAGCTCAAATTTACTTGGATAATGCAATAGAAGATAAAACTGATCCTCAGAAAAGATACGACGATGGATATGGTGTATTGTATGGGACAAAGGATAAACCGGGAATTTTGCAGAATAAAGCTATTTTTAAAAATTATAATAGCAAACAGCGTGAATGGGGTTCGTTAAAGAGCAGTCTATCTCCTAAGCTTTATCCTTATATAGATGCTTATCAGATACAGAACGGCAATAATATTGATTTGGGACAGGCAAAAACAATCTTTGAATCCATAAACCCGAATGATAAATATCAGATTTCAGCGCTTCAATATGCTACGGTTTATAATAGTCCGATGGATATTCAAGAACTCAATAAGCAAATTGCGGCTATGGCAGTTCGTGATGGTATAGATGCAGCTCCGCATTTACTGGAGATGCCACAGCAGAATGAAACCGCAGTACAGCAAAATGAAAGTGCTCCCTGGTTCAGTGATTGGGGAGCCAGTGAGCGTACTGGTTTAGCGGCAATGAATTTCAGTGATGCTATTGAATCTATCAAACAACGTCACTTAGCGGCATTAAGAGGAGAAATTAACGAGGAGTGGTAATATGGCAAGGTCTGTATTGTACGATGTAGCAGCGGCAGGAAAGTTTATACCAGACGATTTAAAGAATAAGGCATTACAAGGTGCTAATGCAAATAATATATCGCTTCAAAGGGCAGCTCGTAATCCTGATTATTATTTACCTAAAAACTTTGATTATGACTGGAATAAATATGAGAAGATCGCACCGAGAACAGCAGAGGCGTTAAAAGACCCTGTGCTTATGAGCATTGCCGGTACTAAAGCTGCAGAATTTTGGGGCGAGCAAGAAAATAACTGGAAAAGTATTACAGCGCTAAAAAATGGTTTTAAGAATGTTGCTCGCAGCGGTTATGGTGCAGTTGCACTGCTTGCTGATTTGGGTGCAGATAAAAAAGATGTTGACTTGACAACGGAATCCAAGGTTTTTAGCGCAGATACAATAGGACGGCTTTTGTATGCTGTCGGTGGAGATAAGCTAAAAACTATTGGTACAGAAGCCAAACGTATTGGTGGCAGTGAAATATTTAAGCCGGAAGAAGTAAAGACTGAAACTGCGGCAGGCCAGTTTTATTATGACTTACTGCAGAATGCACCACAATTAGCGGCACAGGTCGGCGTTGCAATCAGTACAGGCGGCTGGAGTGCTGCTGCTTTTATGGGCAGTCAGATTGCAGGCGGCCAATATTTAGATCTTACTGAAGCTGGGGTATCTAATGACAGAGCCAGAGCTGCGGCGTCTTTAAACGCTGTTGCACAGTCTGCTCTTGAAAAAGTGGGCTTGGGCAAAGTCATGGGAGCAGGAGCAAGAGCCGCTAAAATCGCAACTATGGGCGGTAAGGCCAAAGAAGTTTTTAAAACTGCATTGACAGAAGGCATTACTGAATGGATTCAGGAATACCCAGATGCTGCTGCTGAAATATGGGCTAAAAATGCGAATCTTTCCACTCAAGAGCAAATACTTAAATTTTATCAGGAGTTTGGAGAAATCACTAAAAGAGGCGCTTATTCCGGTGCTATTGGTGCGGTGTTTGGTGGGCTTGGAGGTTCGGTAAGCATTGCCGTAGACCGTAATGCAAATAGAGTTATGCAGGAGCAGGCTGTACGTACTGCGGAAACGATGAAAAACAGTAAGGACGTAGATATTACCGCCAGCAAACTAGTACTGAACCAAACGACAGAAGAAAAGGCTTATGTAGATGCTGAAACCCTTTTTACATATGCGCAGGCAAATCCTAACCTGGATGTAAAAGATACCTTTGGTATAGAGGTTTCTGAACTGCAGGCGGCTGCTGTTCGTGGTGAGGATATTGAAATGCCAATGGGTACGTATTGTGCGGCAGAGGCTCAAAATCCTGGCTTTTTCCAGGCTGTAAGCAATAACGTAGCTTTTGAACAGGGTGGTTATACAGAAGAACGCGCCAGAAATAAAAAAGCTCTCCAAAGCGCTTATAAAAAAGCGTTGGAGAACGACGAGGAATTTAGAACTGCAGTTGATACTTTTAGAAATGAATTGACTGAAGCGGGACTAAATCAAAAGGAAACAGGTGACGTCCTGGCTATTTTAACCAGCCGTGCTATGATTGCTAATCCTGATGACCCTATGCAGTATTTCAGAGATAACCCTTTAAGCTTCAAACGAGTTGTCAGCACTCCTAATGGCCGGTATATGCAAACTAAAAGTGCTAACGAAAAATTGCTTGAGGATGAAAATAACTTTTCTGGTATCGTAGATGAATATAAAGCCGGTACGTTGAACGAAACGAAACCATATAAGGTAATGACTACGCCGCTTGCGATAAACCTTGCAGGCGGTAAAATTTTGCCTGTAACTATTGACGGTGGCAGGATCAACCATATTTTTGAAAAACACTTTGATGGTATGACACCGGACCTTTTGAAACAATTACCACGGGCATTTGCTGATCCTATAATGGTATTAGATTCTTATTCAGGGCGGAAGGTGGTAGTGCTGGATTTGAAAGATGCGCAAGGCTCTACTATCATTGTTCCACTTGATCTTGATGTAAGCCGTGACCGTTATAAAGTAAATGCCATTAACAGCGCTTATGGTAAAGGCGGTGCTAATGGCACAAATTATAATTGGTTTATTGAGCATAATATCAAAAAAGGCAGAGTTGTATATGTAAATAAAGAAAAAACCGCCAAGTGGTTACAGTCTGATAGCAGCGATTCCGCTATCAAAGGCACCGACCTTGACGGTTTTCTTAATAATAGTATACCAGATGAAAATGCACTCCGCAAGAGACGAGAAGAAATGCAGGGATACTACCAGACCGCTTTTCACGGAAGCCCACATAAATTTGAAAAATTTGATTTGGGATCTGTTGGCACAGGAACAGGTATACAGGCCCATGGATGGGGTTTGTATTTTGCTTTCAGCAAAAATACTGCTAAACGGTATAGGGATAGATTGAAAGGACGCCGTGATACATATACTGGCGAAGGCTCTCTAGTTGAGGTTGAAATCCCTGAAAATGATGTATTACTTGATGAAAATAAATCTATTGAAAAGCAACCGCCTAAAGTACGCGAGATTATTAAAGCTGAATTAGAAAGAATTGGTGGGAGTGCGAATAGCGGCAGAAGCTTTTATAAAGAATTAATGTTTGAGATGAAAAGGAGGGGGGCGGAAAATCCAGCCAGAGCAGCATCTGAACATTTAAATAAATTAGGGATAAAAGGCATTAAATATGTTGGAATGGTAGATGGAGAATCATATGTAATTTTTGACGATCAGGCAATAAAAATAATCAACAGTTATAATCAAAAAGTTAATAACGATAAAAAAGGCGCTATCACCTGGGACGAAGAAGGCAAAGCAATTATCAGCCTGTTTGAAGGTGCTGATATGAGCACTGTTATTCATGAAGCTGTCGGACATTACTTTATTGAGAATCTCATGCGTGAAGGGGCTCTCCCTAATGCTACAGAGCAGATGAAAAAAGACCGTCAGACTATGCTTGATTATGCAGGTGTAACTAAAGACTGGGATAGCTTGTCGCAGGAAGAAAAAACAGCAGCACATGAACGCTGGGCAGAGGCCGCAGAAACTTATATGCTTGAAGGCAAGGCGCCCTCAAAAGAGCTGCAGCCGGTATTTAACAGGTTCAAAAAATGGCTGCTTGCTATTTATAACGCCGTTTTTTCGGATAAGCGCAGTAAAAATGCTGTTCCAATCAACGATGAAGTAAGGCAGGTTTTTGACAGGATGCTGGCAAGTGAAGAGCAAATATCAGAAATGGAGCGTATTGACGGTTATTTTTCTGCTTTGCCAGATGTTGTGTTAGATACACTTTCAGAACCACGCAAGCAAATGCTGCGTAATTTTGCTGCTAAAGCTCACGATAAGGCAGTACAGTTATTAACAAAAGAAAGCCTTGTTAATTTCAATCAGGAGCGTAAAGACCGGATTCAAAAATATCGTGAAGATGTAGAGCCGCAGGTCAAAGAAGCGATTGCAAAACAGCCGTTATATATGGCTTCGGAGCAGATACTTGATATTGCATCTGATTTAAAAACAGCGAAGGGCGTAGCTAACAGATATTTAGAAGGTAATTTTGATGAAAGTAAAATGGCAACTTTTGATATGATAGCTGAAGCTAATGGTTTTACTTCCGGTGACGAGCTGGCTAAAACGATTATGTCAGAACCATCTTTTAATGGTGCGGTTAACAGACATATTGATGAAATGGTGCAAGACGCCTTCCCTGATATTTACAAAGAGAGAGGGCTTGCTGAAGAAGCTGCACGTGATGCTATGTATAATGACGAGAGCGGTCTTTTGATAAATACAGAAGCACAGCTTATTGAGGATAAAGCACAAGGCTTGTTAAAGGGTCAGCGTGATGCTGAAACTCTTAGAAAACTTGCTGTTGCACGCAGGCAAACAGCTAAAATCCAGGCGCAAATGGACCTGCAGAATAGAGTAAAATTAAAGGAGGCTTTGAATACCCAAAAGTATATTACTGCCGAAAGAAACGCTGCGGCTAAAGCTGCTGTGGCATTGGAAAATGATGATTATTCTGCTGCGGTCCGATATAAAAACGTCCAGGCGTTTAATCATGCTTGTGTAGTTGAAAGCGTAAGACTGCGTAATCAGTATGCTAAGTGGCAGAATTATTTCAGGAAGCAGGCTAAAGCTAAAAGGGAAACGTGGGGTAATGAAAGAAACTTTATTCAAGCAGCAGCAATTATGGAAAGGTTCGGTTATAAGCGTAAAGATTATTCTGATTTTGAAAAGACAGAAACTTTATCAGACTATCTGAATGATATGGATGATCTTTATGACAATGTTGCAGTTGCTGATTGGATAATGGATGAGAATGTTAGCATTACAAATCCTCGTGAACGTATGACGGCAAGCCAGCTTGAAGATATAGTAAATGCGCTTAAAAATATCAAAGCGATCGCTAAACAGGAAATGAGTATCAATGCTTTACAGAAAGGTGCTACATATGCTGAATTTAAAGCTGAAGCACAGGACACACTTAATAAGCTGAAAACTATCTGGAAACCGCAGGTTGGCGTTGCACAGCAGCCTACAGTAATGGAGAAGCTAAAAGCATCTTTGCGCAGTACGGACAATCTTTTTGAAATGATGGACGACTGGCAGTATGGATTTTTTAGCAAACATTTTGGCGCAGCTATTCGAGAAGCAGCCGATAATGAAACAAGAAAAGTTTTAGAATATGAGGAAAAAACAGCGCAGGCTTACAGGGAATGGCTGCCGGATAAAGCTGCAGAAAAGGCGGCCGATTATCAGGAAAAATATGACGAGCTAGGTACTTCTGTAGATAAGCACGTTTTAGTAAAAATGCTTATGAATTTAGGAAACGAGAGCAGTGCCAGAGTATTGTGCAGCACTAGACCGGTAGGCTTTGAAAGTTCTGCCTTGTGGGTAGATGGCGATATCGTACAGACTAAAATCAATTTACTTGACTTCTTAGGGCGTAATCTTACTGAAGCGGATATAAAATATGCACAGGCTAAGATAGATATTGCAGAGATGTACTGGTCTGAAATGGAAGCTCTTGAAACTCGTTGGACAGGTTTTAGTCCTAAGAAAGTAGAAGCGTCGCCTGTAGAGCTGACGTTATCAGACGGCAAGACTGTTGTTATGCGTGGCGGTTATTTCCCGCTGATGCGTGACGGTGATACTGGTTCTAAACACGCTGGGCAAGAAGTTATTTCTGATACTGACCCCAGACAAGGCCGCAATATTAGAACAATGAGCACCAGACGAGGCCATTTAAAAGAACGTGTTAAGGCTAAATATCCTGTTAATCTAAAACGTGGAGCAGAGTTTAATGTTGCTATGGATGCGATACATGATCTGTGTTTCCGTGAGGTCATGGGCGATTTCCGCAAAATTATGAACGATCAGGAAATGTATACTCTGATTAAAGAAAAATTAGGCCTGGCCGATTTCTCCGCCTTTAAAGAATATCTTGAACGTGCGGCAAATCCTCAAGGTACTAACAGCGGCTCTGTTGGTGAAAGCTGGATGGGCAGTGTTGCTAACTGGCTTAGGGCTCGTACTGTAAATGCTGCCATTATGCTTAACCTTAAAACTGCCGTTCAGAACTTGGGTAATCCCTTGCTTTATGGTAATGCGGTAGATGGTTTTGGATATAGTGATGTCGTTGTCGCTGTGAGCAATTACAGTATGAATATGCAACTTGCAGAGGGATATAAATCGGCGAAGGAATTTGTTTACAGCAAATCTCCTTGGATGAAAGAAAGGTCTGTGCTTCCTGATATTTCCCTGCGGGATATGAAAGAAATGGAAAGCCTGAATCCTATAGAAAAGAAAGCTGTTGAATTTGGCACAAGATTGCTGGTCGCTACTGATAATCTTTCTGCTATTCCGGTATGGATGCAGGCGTATGGCAAAAAAATAAGGGCTGGTGCAGGCGAAGCAGAAGCGGTGGACTTTGCCAATACGGTTATTAGACGTACACTTGGCAGCAGCAGAGTCACGGAGGTTGCACCGCTTTTGCGTGGCGGACCTATGCTTAAACTGTTTACTACCTTCCAAGGCTTCTTCAATACACAATATAATCAGTGGGCCAGAGAGTATAATATCTTCTTAAAAGAAAAAGACATAATGCGTCTTACTTCGTTTGTGGGAGCTAAGTTTGTAATGTTTGCTTTTATAAACTTGATGTTGTCGGCCGAAGATCCATTTGAAGAAGATAAGGATGAATATAAAAAGATATCAAAAGAACTGCTTACTTACCCTATGAGTTTAGCCGGACCGGCTGGGCAGGTTGGTAATGCTATCTGGAGCAGGGCTTTAGGCATGCAGACTTACGGGTATAGAATGACTGCGGTACAAGGCACGATAGAGCAAATGGAACGTGCCGCCGGTAAGGTGCAAAAGGTTTACCAGGACAAAGCAGATTATGACGAATTGGTTGAGCCTACTGCTACATTTGTTGGAACAGCATTAGGCGTGCCTGCACAGTTAAACAAATTATTCTTTAACGGATATGATATCTTGTTCAATGATATGGAGCCGGAAGTTGGCGACATCTTTAGACGTCGGCCGAAAAAAGAACGGTAAAATAAAAATACCCCCTCAAATTTGAGGGGGGTTATATTTATTGGAAGTTATGTTCGTTTTTATATTTTTTTAGTACAACTGTTTGATAAAATTCGTGAGTTAGTTTATAAGCTTTCGGCATATGTTGAGCGTTAAAGATCGAAATGTATGCTCTTAAATGCAATTCAAAATTTTTATCATTAACATTTAAATATAAATTCATTATATCAGATGTTAATTTATTTGCGAATAAAGATTCTAATTCTTCTATTGTTACTAAATCAGAATCACAGTTATTATTTAGCACATCAGAATATTCTCTGTACTTTGCATCTAAATATTCTTCTACTGCTTTTTTGTCAGAACCAGTTGCATTACAGTAATCGTTTAAAAATTCTTTGCTAGATACGGTTAACATGGTATGTTCAAGTTTCATAAAATTATGAATAAATCCATATGCATACATCAAAGAATGATAATATGGTAATACATATAAAAAAAGCATATCATTTTCCATTGCTTCTTTGTAACGAATATTAACTGAATTGGAAAAAGTGGTTTCATATGGAGTGTGTGCAAATCCTAAAAGTGCTTGTACATAAAATGAATAATATCCATCTAATATATTTAAATTTTCAAAGGCAAGTTTTAATCTAGCCGTAATATAATCTCGTACGGGGGTGTGTCTAGCATATGGATAAGAAAACACTTTATTATCTTTTGTGGAATTTCCTTTATTAGATATTTTCCATAGTAAGAAGGCAATAATTATTAAAAGTATTATAATCATTTTAGGTAACTCCTTTTTCACAATTATAACACATTTATAAATTATTGAAAATAACACTTGACTTTATGCCACACATAAATATATAATAAATGTGTGGCATAAAGCGAGGTGAAATTATGAGCCCCAAAACAGGTAGACCAAAAGCAGATAACCCAAAGGCGATAAAGTATAGTATAAGAATTGATGAAAAAACAGAACAACGTTTAGTTGAATATTGTCTTAAACACAATATAACTAAGGGTGAAGCTATTCGTCAAGGGATACATTTACTTTTGGGAGACAAAAAATAAGACGCTGCCCAGTCGGTCAAAACAGGAGCAACGTCTTACACCAGAGGTTTCCCTCTGTGAAATAGTCTATCATAGAGGGCGACTTCTTTCAAGTGAAAGGAGTAGTCAATATGAATAACATCAACCGTTTAACCTTGGACAGTCGTGAAGTAGCAGTAATGTTAGAAAAAGAACATAATCATTTATTAAGGGATATAAGTGTTTACGCCAAATATCTTACTGAGACCAAAATTGGACTCAGTGATTTTTTCCAAGAATCCACATATAAAGACATTACTGGTCGCACATTAAAGAAATATCAAATAACCAAGAAAGGCTGTGAGTTTTTAGCTCATAAGCAAACCGGTCGCAAAGGATCGTCGTTTACCGCATCTTATATCAACCGTTTTCACGAAATGGAAGCACAGCTAAGCAAAAAGCCTTTGCAGCAAACACTTATTGAAGAACCTTATAAGCCTACGGTAAAATATTGGAAAGGCGTACCGGTGTTAACTAAGTTAGACGTAGCTATGATTTTAAATGTTGATGCGTCGGCGATTCAAAATTATATTCGTAGACCGTGGTTTATGACAGAGAATGTAGATTTTTACTTTTTGCGTGGACATGACTTATTCGAGTACCGCAGAGAGAATAAAATCAAGTCTACAATCGCTGCCTTAATAGTACTTACCGAAAGTGGAGTTAGAAAGATATACGAAGCGAGAAATCGAAAATTTACACCTGCTGAATTGTTCCCAGTAAAATCGTCGTGTGAGCCACAAAGACCTATGCTTGTTAATGCGCCTATGAATATGGAGCTGCAGAAGAAGATAAAGGATTTAGAAGGCAAGCTGATTGCTTTGCATGAAGTATTAAAACTTTATAACTACTGTAACACGCCTGAAAAATCGCAATGCTTCGCCACAACAATAAAAGACATAGGTATAAAAATATCGTGTGATGCACTTGATGTAATCAATACAAAGCTTAGTTTAATTCCTGCCGAGGGTGTCGGTTAAATCTACTCCCTTCCTGTTGGGTATTTAAAATTTTAAAAAGTTTCCGACAAAATGCCCTTTAACAAGAGTTAAAATAGTAATGTAAGGTTATTGGATATGAGAGCAGAGGCGATGTAAAAAAATTAAAAATGTATCCGACAAAACCACTATAAAAATGAGTTAAAATAGTATCATAAAGTTAGTTAGAACTTAATAGAAAGCGCTTACTTCGGTAGGCGCTTTTTTATTTGGAAGGAGAGGCTTATGGAAACAAAACATAGTAACAAAGAGCAAGTTTTAAATTTATTTCAAAGTATGATTAATGAATTAAGAACTAAAAATTTTAAGAATGAAGATTACAGATTGTTTGGTGAAATTTTTGCAAGATTAGGAAGTATTTGCCATGATCTAAAAGAGTTTGAATCATCTGCAATGCTTTTAGAAAAAGCATTATCTAAAAATCGAGGCGATCTATTAAGCGAATCCGAAGAACATGATTCTTAATGTCATTAATTATTAAAACTGAAAATTTCTAGTATTAATAATTGGAGGTATATTTTTATGCAAAATTTTGCTGCAATCAAAAATGGTCAAGTTATAGGTTGGGCTAATGACAGAGACACTTTGATAAAAGATCTATTGAAAAAAGGGATATTAAAAAACTGTGATATAAGTCAGAAAGCTTTACCAGATGTTCTTAGAATTATTGAAGAACTGACAGAAAAAGTACAGGCTCTGCAAATTGAAAATAAACAACAAAAGCAGATTATAAATGAAATGCAACCTCGAATAAGCTATTGCGATTTTATCCTAAACAATAATATAAAGATGTCGGTAACGCAGATTGCAAAAGACTATGGTATGAGCGCAAAGAAAATGAATAGCCTGCTTCATGAGTTAGGTGTTCAGTATAAACAAGGCGGTATATGGTTTTTGTATGAAAAATATCAGTGTGACGGATATACCCAAAGCAAGACTTTTTCTACTGCTGACGGTGAAAATAGATTTCATACTTATTGGACGCAAAAAGGGCGACTGTTTATTTATCACTTATTGAAGAACAAAGGCGTACTTCCAGTTATAGAACAGGAGTGAAATTATGGATAAAGAGGCTATCATACAAGACCAAATAAATTTACTGTTGGAGGAGCAGAAAAAGGCTGCATCTTTGGACGAGAAGTTAAAGATAGCATCAACTATAGCCAGTATGCTAAATGCTACTGTGGTTAAAGATGCTCCGGCCTCAGCAAAAATATAGGGGGGCGAGCATATGACTGTACAGAATACGACAGTTAAAGATATTTATGTTGGTAATGGAGCGACAACGAAATTCCCAATAACATTTCAGATGACGGATCATCCTGAATATATAAAAGTATATATTACAGGTGATGATAGCGTTGCCGTAGAAACGGAGAATTTTTCTGTTGATCTTGGAGCTAAAACAGTTACTTATCCAGCTAATGGCGATCCGCTGCCTGATGGTCATAAAATAACTATTTATCGTGAGCTACCATTGTATCAGCTAATGAACCTGGTTAATCAAGGTCCGTTTTTTGCAGAGAATATTGAATTGTCTTTTGACGATCTAACTTTTATATGTCAGCAATTAAATGAAAAATTGAATAGGACATTATCTGCTGGTATTGATGTAAGTAATTTTAATAATACTTTTCCGGTAAAGGCTGGAATGAGTTTTAGAATCAATGATGCTGGTGATGGGCTTGTGCTGACGGAGGACCCGGCGAGGGTGTTACCTTTAGCTAAAGATGTATTAGAGCAAACGAAACAGGTCAAAGAGAGCGCCGTTAACGAAACAACAAATATTAAAAATACTGCAATCGAAGAGCTGACCGCTATAAAAGATGCTGCAGTAAATGAGACTACGGAAATAAAGGACGAAGCTGTCGCTGCTAAAAATACCGCTGTTGGAGCTGCGGCTACTGCGGCAGAAGATGCTGTTAATAACGTTCAAACGTTACTTGATGAAAAAGTGGCTGCCGCAGAAAACGCAAAAAGTGCAGCTGTTTCTTCTGCTGAATCTGCATTAGCAAGTAAAAATGCTGCGGCTGCATCACAGTCGTCTGCTGCTGCCAGTGCAGAAACAGCCCAGGCTTCGGCAGAATCAGCTTCTAGCAGTGCTAATGCTGCATTAGCAAGTAAAAATGCAGCATTAACAAGTGAGAATAATGCGAAAGCGAGTGAAACCAAATCTGCAAAAAGTGAAGAAAATGCTAAGGCTGCTGAAACTGCTGCAGAAAATAGTAAAAAAAGTGCTTCAGATTCCGCTAGTGCGGCTTCTAGTAGTGCTGAATCTGCATTAGAATCTAAAACGTTAGCTGCAGCATCAGCAAATTCAGCTTCTGCGAGTAAGACAAGTGCAGAAAGCAGTGCTGAATCAGCAGCATCTTCAGCAACTACAGCTACAAGGCAGGCAGATAGAGCGCAGGATATTGCTGATAGCTTAGAAGGGTTAGCTGGTATTACTGGCATAGCAACAACAGAGGAAGCTATAGCTGGTGAATCTGATACTAAAGCAATGACTCCGTTAAAGACTAAAGAGGCTATAAAAGCACAAGTTCCAATTCAAACAATAATTGATTCAATATATATAGTAGGTCAAATAGTAGAATATGCATCTAATGTTAATCCTAATGATCTTTATCCATGGCAGACGTGGGAACAAATAAAAGATGTATTTACTTTAGCATCGGGTGATAAATATTCAATAGGTCAGACAGGAGGTGTTTCTACGGTGACACTTACTGTTGCTCAGATACCAGAACATATACATACTGCATCAGTTCAAAACGCATCTTTAACCGGGCAAATAAATGGGTCGGCCAATTCTTCTAATGGCTATAATCACAATCCGCTGTCTGGATCAGGGGTGTTCTCTGGATCAGGAGCTATTAATGGCTATGGAGAAGGTGGCGAATGGAATAGCGGTACAGCTACTTGGGCTGGATTGAATTTTGGAGGGACACATAATCATGATATCAGTATTGAGACTACTGGCGGTGGAGAAGCGCATAATAATATGCCGCCATATTTGGTAACCATAAAATGGAAAAGAACGGCCTAAAGGAGAGATAATAATGCAGGATTTAATTATATACGATAAAGATAATGTAATAGTGCAGTCAGAAGGTAAGGTGTATCAAGATACCACAATAAATTTTATAACAGACTATGGGGAAAAAGTGAATTATCAAACTATTGATTATAATCGAACAACGCAAACTTGCTGGTTAAACGGTGAAGCATTTCAAGCGTATCCAAACACAGTATGTGAGGATATTTTGAATAGCATTGATACACTTTTGGAAAAGCAGGCTAAGCGTGAATATATAGTGCCTACCATTGATGAGCTTAAAGCGATTAAGCTGTCAGAGATAGACGCTTGGACTGAAAGTAAAATTACCGGCGGGTTTATATCTGAATGCACTGGTGAGATAGTAAGATATGATAGCGATAAGGACACGCAGCTTACGATTCAGGGGATTGCGCTTAATGTAAGCACTGAACGTTTTAAGAATGAATATCCTGACGGCTGCCCGGTACGGGGGTATAAAGATGGTGAAACTGTTAAAACAATACAGTATCTTAACGCAGCGCAGGTATATAGATGGTGTGCTGACTTATCGTCCTACGTAGGCGCTTGCAAGCAGCGAGGTTGGAGTAAGCAGGCAGAGGTAGCCGCAGCATTAAGCAAAGAGGATTTGGACGCTATTATATTAGATTAGGCGGTGCGTTGATATGGCAGAAGGAGATACTAGAAGAATTTTTGAACGGTTAGATCAAATGGGTCAGGAGATAACTAGGCTCGTTGTCTTGGGTGAGGCGAAAAATAGACAATGTGATCAGCAAGAAAAAACAATTGCCGATCACGAGGAGCGTATAACAAACTTAGAATGTCAAAGCGGTTGCATACGCGGAAACGTAAGTTTATTGGCTTGGTTGGCGACATTAGCGGTAGCTGTTTATGGTGTAGTTATAAAGTGAATAATCAAAGGGATAAGTGATATTTATGCTTGAGAAAATAAAAAACTTAATAGTGAGTGCCAGAAATAAAGTAGCCTCAATGTCGCCAAAAATAATGGCTGTCATTGTAGGCTATTTTATTGCAGTCGTTTTGCTGGTACTAACCTATTACGCTGCGTGGATGTATATGTGGTTGTGGTTGGATAAGATTGTTATGTCTGACCTGCTGGCGTTGATACGTGAGATCACAGGCCCGGCTATGGTTGCATTTGTGACCTTTATAGCTACGAGTTTAGTAGATAAAGACGGGGACGGTGTCCCTGACAAGTTTGAACAGGAGGCAGAGAATAATGGTGACAAAAAGAATCACTTTAGATGAGCTGCGGCAGTTAGCAGCAAGGGCTAAAGGTAATATTGATAAGATATATCTACACTGGTCAGCTGGTAATTATCACCAGTTTTTCAGTGATTATCATTTAAACATTGACAGCGACGGAGCTGTTATGGCGACTACCGATGATTTAACTGAATATAAGGCTCATACATGGCGGCGTAATACAGGGGCTGTAGGTATCGCTTTAGCGTGCTGCGTAGATGCTGTAGCTCATGCTGATGGGCATATCGACTTTGGTAACGTGCCACCGACAGAGTTGCAGATAGATAGTATGGCAAAAGTTGTAGCTGTACTGTGTGAGGAGCTTGGATTGGACATTAATGCCGATACCGTAATGACACATGCAGAAGCTGCAGACTTAGACGACTACGGCCCGGCAACTACTTTTGAACGCTGGGACTTGTGGAAATTACCAGATGTGCCAGGCGACGGAGAACTGAAACCAGGCGGTGATGTTATTCGTGGCAAGGCTATCTGGTGGCATCATAATTGGTAAAAATTGTATAAGGGGGTGACTAATATGGAAAAACAGCGTATTTTGATTTGGGCTGGTATTGCTCTTGCGATTTTGGTAGGGTGCATTACTTATTACAATCTGTAAGATAAAACCCAGCCACAGAATTAGCCTGTGCGTTGTTTTATCTCCAAAACACTAGGAAATATAAGTAGGAGTATAGAAGACGGCGCACAGGTTGATTATATTGAAAATAGAACTATCTTAATGATAATGAAATAGAATTTAATTTGAAAGAAGGGCAGAAAGTGAATGAAGAAAAACAAATCAGGTATAGCAAGTATCTTGTTATTAGTTTTGCCCTTATTGCTGTGCTTATCATTTTCTTTAAATTGTTTTGCGGAGGAACTTCCGGAAACAATAATGATGTCCAGGGAACAGTTCAACGAATTGCAGACGATAATAAACAGACAGGAAAATCTGTTGATAGGGCTATCGAACACGTTGGAACTGCAGCAGATGAACTCGAACGAGCTGAAGAAGCTAATCGAAGAGCAGCGTTTATCTTATCAGAAGATAAGGAGCGAGCTAATGCTTGCGCAGGAATCATTGTCGAACTCCAAAAAAACAATAGCAGAGCAAAACAAATCCTTGCAGACGTTGAGCGAGCAAATAAAGAAGCAGAAGGACGTTAACCGGCGCAGAGAGCGACAGAAAGCATTTTGGGGCGGTGTGGTCGGTTTGTTTGTTGGTGCTACCCTTAAATAGCAAAAGCCTACCATTAATTTGGTAGGCTTTTTTTAATTCATATAAAGATTGAAAAGTGGTCGCACTTTTGGACGCACTTTACCGCTTTTTGATGCGATTTAGCGACTGTTTACTAAGCATTGGAAGATTTGAAAAGATAAAATAAAAAACCGTCAAAGCCCTTGAAAAGTAGGCTTTGACGGTACTTTTACATTGGTACGCCCGAGTGGAATCGAACCACCGCACACGGCTCCGGAGGCCGATGCTCTATCCACTGAGCTACGGGCGCATAGTGTTTGGTGCACAATGCACCATAGCGAATTATAGCATAACGGCAAGCTTCTTGCAAGTTTTATACTGGGTTGATGAAATAAAAAATATAATAAAGAAGCAGGAAGTGCAGTAAAATAAATATTAAATTTTTTCTAAGGGATTTACTTAGTTCTGCGTTTTATATATAATCAAATCATTAGATAATATTGGCGGAGGAAAGCTTTATGAGCTACTGCAGATTGTTATTGACGCCGCGAATGACGTTATTGATTGTTATCGGTTCTTTGATTTATTCTGTAGGTTTGAATCAGTTTATAGTGCCTGTTGGTCTGTATAATGGGGGATTTTTAGGTATTGCCCAGCTCATACGACACTTCATGGAAAGCTGGTTCGGTATCAGTTTTGGCAATACCAATATCGCCGGTATTTTATATTTTATTTTGAATATACCGTTGCTGGCGGTTTCCGTGAAACGTTTTGGGAAGGAATTTCTTGCTAAAACCATTTACTGTGTTTGCTGGTACAGCTTGTTTTTGACTGTAGTGCCGATTGCAGATCATTTACTGGTCGACGAACATTTGACGGCCTGTGTAGCAGGCGGTGTGATCTGCGGTATTGGTGCCGGGATGACTTTGCTTTCTGGCGGCAGCGGCGGCGGTGAAGAAATTTTGGGACTTTTACTGATGCAGAAGCATTCAAATTTGAGTGTCGGTAAGGTTTCAGCGATGCTGAATATTTTTATTTTTGGGACATGTGCGGTAATTTTCAGTATTTCCCAGGCAATTTATTCAGTTTTGTTTACGGGTATCGTTTATTATGTGCTGGATAAGGTACATTTCCAGAATATAATGCTGACGATGCTGATCATTACGAAAAAGCAAGGATTGGAAAAGATAATCTTCGAAAAAGTCAATCGTGGCGTTACAAAATGGAATGCTTATGGTGCATATAGAAATGAAGAAAGAGAAATTCTGATGACCGTAGTTTCCAAAAGTGAATTTCTGCAGCTGCGGCGTCTGCTTTTGGCTGCCGATCCTGAAGTTTTTATAATTATAGAAGAAAATGTTTTTGTTGTTGGTAATTTTCAAAAGCGTGTCAATCAATAAAAAAAGCTCCTGATTTGCAGGAGCTTTTTCTTTTACTATATTATTTGGGGACGATATCACCAACACCATTTAAAATATAACGGGGACGATAAGCAAAAACCTGCATATTTTCAAGGTCAGTAACACCTGAAAGTACCAGGACCGTAGTCAGGCCGCTTTCCATTCCTGCAACTATATCTGTGTCCATACGATCGCCTATCATGGCAGCTTCATCTGAATGGACGCCAAGCATTCTCAGACCGGTACGCATCATCAGAGGATTGGGCTTGCCTACAAAGTACGCCTGTTTTCCTGTAGCAAGTTCGATAGGAGCAACCAAAGCACGGCAGGCGGGAATGATACCGGTCTCAGTGGGACCCGTCAGATCAGAGTTTGTAGCTACTAAACGTGCACCTTTTTGTAGGAGGCTTACAGCTTTTAAAATCATATCATAATTATAAGCGCGGGTTTCGCCGACAACTACGTAGTCAGGATTAGTATCGTTCATCGTGATACCGGCATCATAAAGAGCATTGACAAGTCCTGGTGCGCCAATAACATAAACACTGCATTTTGGAGACTGGCTTGCCAGAAATTTAGCAGTAGCCAAAGCGCTGGTATAAAAATGGCTTTCATCAACGTCAAGTCCCATTCGCGCTAATTTTTGCTGCAATTCTTTGGGAGAACGCTCACTGGAGTTCGTCAGGAATAGGAATTCTTTTTCTTCTTTATAAAGCCAGTCGACAAATTCTTTTACTCCGGGCAGTAAACGGTTTCCGTGATAGATGACGCCGTCCATATCGCAGATAAAGCCCTTTTTAGCATAAAGTTCCTGTAAAGTATCTATGATGTTCACTTCCTTAATAATGAAAAATTTAATCTTATATTATAATTATCGACTATTAAAGTAATAATTTCAATGTTTTCAGCTGATGAAATTCGTGTTTCAAAGTAAAATTTATGAAAATTTTTCATTAAAGAGATATTTTGTTATAATATTAAGCAAATATAAGACGTAAGTGAGGAGAAGATTATGCGTATCGCTGTGATAGATGGAATGGGCGGCGGACTTGCCGCACAGGTCGTAAGCCAATTGACCGGCAAGCTTCCGGAACAGGTTGAGCTTATCGGGTTGGGAACTAATGCTTTGGCAACGGCAGCAATGCTCAAAGCAGGAGTCAAACGCGGAGCCACAGGAGAAAATGCGATCTGTATTTCAGCGGCTGCAGCAGATTTGATCGTCGGCCCTATCGGCATCATCATACCCAATGCTATGATGGGTGAAATCACTCCACGTATTGCGGAAGCAGTCGGCAGCGCTGCTGCTAAAAAAGTTCTTTTGCCCGTGAGCCAAAATCATTTTGAAATAGTTGGCGTGGAGCCTAAGTCACTGGCTTCGTTAGTGAAAGAGGCTGTAAGCAGAATTTTGACTTTGGTTGAAGCCTGATGGTAAAAAGTGGTATAATATAAATTAGTTTTATTTGAAGAAAGTAAGTAAAGGAGAAAGCCGAAATGATTGCTATCCGTGACCGGGTGCGTTTTGTAGAAACAGATATGATGGGCGTGGTGCATCATGCCAATTATCTGCGCTGGTTTGAAATGGGTCGTGTGGCTTATCTGCGTGCCGCAGGTGTTGAATTACTGGATTTAATGGCACACGGTGTTATTTTTCCGATTACAGAAGTGCATGTGAAATATAAAAATTCCTGTACTTTTGATGATGAGTTTGAAGTACAGACGATAATGACTGAATTCAGCCGGGCTAAAATGGATTTTGCTTACAAGGTGATAAGGCTTGCTGATGGCGTGGTGCTGGTTGAAGGCAGGACCCGTAATTTATTTACCAACCAACAGGGAAAGATTATTCGTTTAGATGCCTGTTATTTTGATAAAATCAATGCGCTGTTTCAGCAGGAAACAGCCAAGGAGTGAGAAGATGGAAACAAAATTTGAAATCGTGCCGGTTCCGACACGTATCCTGACCCATCACGACGATATCGTAGAAGCCATTGTTGAATATGGCGGAGACAAGA
>OGHY01000119.1_pt1 | contig 45707 bp, 32 predicted proteins | sample 1571541 | NCBI WGS metagenome assembly OGHY01 (sample SAMEA2581943, study PRJEB24529) | metagenome | biome: Human gut stool | place: China | collected 2011
GGATGTCCTCGTGGATTTCACACATGATATGCATCTGCATCCGCTTGCTGATATGACGGTTGTCGGAACGCATGAACAAACGGTTCTCTATCAGACTGCAAAACTTCGTGCCCTCCCTGCTTACAATGCAGACAATCTGATTCTCAAGAAAAAAATCCCTGTCGGTGGAATATTCCACATTCGGGGCTGTTCTTATATACTTCATATATCGGTATTTTAAAGGTTTTACGGTGGCGGTGTGGGTGGGGTCGTCCGGCCCTGCCCTCTGTTCTCTTGGGGGGGTGAGAAAGATGTGCCGGATGTTGTCTCCGGCACATGCTTTCTGTTCGGCTTCAGGCGGCTTTTCCGCTTTCGGGTTTCTCCGTTTTCGGGGCGGTGACTTTCTTCTCCGTCTTTTCTGCCGTCTGCTGTTTTTCCGCTTCTTTGGCTGCTTTCTTTTCCGCTTTCTTCATTTCCTTTATCCTTTCTTCCAAACGTTCATGCCGTTTCTGATATTCTTCCTCGTGGGTGGCTTTGGCAAGTCCGTACTGGTCGGGAAAGTGCATGTTTGCGAAGTCTCTTAACAACTTGGATGCGTTGTTGTCTCCGTGGCCGTTCTCACAAAGAAAGTGACTGATGAAGTCCCGTTTGATGAGGGTCTTTTGTGCATCCGTCAGTTTGGCTACAATTTTCATCCGCTGTTTCTCGTCTAATGCGAAAGGCTGGTCTTTGATGCCAAAAAGCGAAAAATGCTTCCTTTGCAGTTGGGTAAGCATGGCGAAATAAACCATACCGTCCTCGTACTGCGTGAACGGGCTTTCGGGATAGTCGTTCTCTCGGACAATCTTTTTCGTGTCGGCAACGGTCTTTTCGATAGAAAGCTGTCTGAAACGCTTGTCCCTTTCCTGTAATGTCCCGATAGTGACGGAGGCGGTTTCCTTCCTGTTTATCTCCACGTAGCAGAGTTCGGGTTCCGTCTGCCCTACCTTCACATAGGTCTTTATCCTGCCTTCCTCCTTCATGCGGTCAAGTTCCTCCACCTTTCGGGCATATTCCTCGTTTCTGCGCTCAAAAGTCTCTACCGCTTGTTCGTACTCTTTCGCTTGGGTGAACTGCTCTTTCTTCGGTGCTTCGGGGGCTTTTGGAAATTCCCTTGCCGATACGTTGTAGTCAAGTTCCTTGATTTCATGCCCTTTCTTGTCCAATTTCTGTAGTGCCATATCGTTACGGCTTCCGTAGTAGGGGCGTGCGACAACCAACTTCGGATCGGATTTCAAAAGTTTCTCCGTCTCTTTTGCCACATGGGCGGCATTCTTGGTTTCCAGACATTTGCGGTTTGTGCAGTGTCCGCATCCGTTATGCTCGGCAAAGAGGTTGTAATTGGCTGCGTTGTGTACGCATGCCTTGCATTCCGTCTTGTCGAACTTGTATTGCTCAAGGTCGGTTGTGTAGTATTTCTCAAAATATTTCTTGAACAGATTGAGCGTGTAACCGCTCCAATCGTCCTTGTTGTCTGTCTTGAGGTGGTTCTCATACACGTCCTTTTGGATATTGGGTTCATAGGTGCTTATCTCTTCGGCTACGCTGATAGTGATTGTTTCATTGTCTAACAGTTCACCGATAGGCGCATAGAGTTCGTTCAGTTTCAATCGGGTATAGATATACTTCTCGCTCCGTCCGAAACGTCCTGCCAAAGAATAAATATCATACCGTCCCTTTTCAAGCAAGCGTTTGAATGCTTTCGCTTCTTCGGTGGGGCGTACCTGCTCACGTTGTAAATTTTCACTCAGTGACATATCTTCCGCTTCATCATCTGTTATATTATTATAGATAGTTGCCTTTATCATCTTTGCTCCTGCAAGCAGTGAGGCACGATAACGGCGTTCTCCGTATATGATTTCATAACCGCCTCCCGTGTGCGGGCGTACCGCAATGGCTTGCAAAACGCCCACTTCCCGAATGCTTTCCGCAAGTTCCTGCAATGATGCGTCATTGAACGTCTTGCGATGGTTGTCCGTGCTTGGTTGTACGGTGGTGATGTCAAGGTCTGTTTCGGCTGTGGCCGTTGCAAGCGGTGTTTTGAACGTGGCTTGCTGCGGTGCTTCTTCCGTTATGGTCGGAACGGTTGCCGTTTCGGGTGTTCCCGTCACTTCGGTAGCCGTGGGCACGTCCTGCGGTGTGAGTAACATTATCGGCTTCGGGATGATTGCCAAAGCGGTTACTTTTACTGCCGTCTCTTTCTCTGATTTCTGTACGTTGTTCTTCTGTACTTTTTTGTTCGTCTTCATAATGATAAGTTTTTAGATGTTGATAATTAATTGAATAGTTTTCCGTCTGAAAGGTATTCCCAACCGTTGGCGTTGCTTTCTTCCATGAAGTATTCCAAAGTTTGGGTGTTCTCCATATCATCCCGACAAGCACGGAAAAAGCTGTCGAGACATTTGTTCATAAGGTTATCAAACGTGACATTCCCGATGGGGGATTTCAAAAACTTATAAATCGGATCGAGAATGCAGTCATCTATGTAGTAGCCCGTAAGGGGGCAACAAATATCTACAAATATCCTGCTTTTTCGTCCTTTCGTCCCTTTCCAAAAATATTTTGGGGTGTACAGGTCGTTCCAATGGTTGTTCATCAGATAGGCCACCAACCGCCAACCGCTCAGGCTGTCTATACAATCTTCCTGCCTGCTGAGGTAGTCATAGCTGTAATTACATGCGTCATATCTCCAATTACGGCATACGATACCGAAGCGTTCACAAAAGGCATCAAGGGTTTGGCGGTTCTCGTGCGTCCAACCGTAAAAGTATCCATTGCATAACCACTGGTTATACGCCTTTTCTTTGGCTTTCTCGGATAACTCGGTTATCCGATAGAGGGTGTATGTTCTTGTTTCTGTTCTCATGTCGTTACTTTTTTATGGGTTCGTTGATAGGCGGGCGGATTGTTCCGCCCTGCCGTTCATGCTGTCATACACGGATGCACGTGGCGAGTGCTTCCCTTACTTTCAGCTCCTGCTTCTTGGAATATATCCACCCTGCACGCCTTTCGCCCTTATAAGTGAGGTTTGCACGGAACAAACCGTTCAAGTTTTTCAGAACGTCCTTTATCGGCTTGGTGTCACCGAATACGGCAATCGCCTTTTCGCTGTATTCCACGATTTCAAGACTGAGGGTTGAAAGGTCTGCGGTTGCTGTTGGCTGTTGTGCTTCGTTTTCCCTCTGCGGTGCTTTCATGCAAAGGTTGGCTTCATCCCCTGCGGTGTGCGCATACCGTTCTATGAACTTTTCAAGGTCACAGATAGGCTCTTCCTCAATCGTCCAACCGCTGTACTTGTTCCTGCCCAAATACATGCCGTCTCCCATGCTGTAGTTCTCACGGTGTTCGTAATCTGCATTGTATTCCTCCAAATAGGCCGTTTCCTCAAAATTGGCGGCATGCTTGCGCATTTCTGAAAAGAGGTTGCGTGTATGTTTGGAAAAGCCTAAAATGACGGTTCTTGCTATACTATAGTCGTAATAGTCCGTATAACTGTCGCATTCGTTCACCCTCAATGTGCCGATAATGACCGCCTTTGCATCTGTCGGGATAAGGGGGCGCAAACGTTCCGCACCGATTTTTGCGATACGCTCGTATTCCTCCCTTGCTTCCTTCGCTTTCCGTTCCGCTTCGGCTTTCTTCTCTTTCGCTTTGGTTAGTAAAGCGGCTGTTTCCAACGGATCCAAAAACTTGGGGTTCGCATCATCGTAATAGATGCCTATCCCGAATTTCTCCGATAATGGCCGGATAAGGTCGGAAGTGTGAAACTCGTGTGTTTCCAAATTGACAAGATGATAGGTTATTCCCCACTTGTCACGGGTTACTTCATACACAACATAGCTGTCATAGCTGTAGCCTTCCAATACTACCACTTGATTGACTGAAACGGTTTGAACGTCTCTGTCGTAACTTCTGTTAGCTCCTAATAAATGTACTTTGTTCATAATGAGTTGTTTTAAGGATTAATATTTAGTTTCAGAGTATCATGCAAAGAATAAGGATGAGAAGAGCGAGCACGCAAAGGGAAAGGAAAGCGGAAAGGATGCGCCACACGGCACGGATGAGGAAAAACACCACCGCCAAAACTGCCAACATGGGTAACCCACCGCCCAAGCCAACCGCCACACCACCGACAAAGGCACACACGAAACGTACTGCCACATAGACCACAAAACCGACCGACAACCACTTCACCAAATTTTTAATGCCGGTTGGAGCGGAGCCGAAGCCTCGTTTCAAATCTTGTTGTATTTCAGTTCTCTTTTTCATAACATTGACTTTTTTTTTATGCCTTGTCGGTGGCTTCACCTTGCTCGTTTCAGGGGGCAGATACGGACGGGGAGAAAATATGCAAGGCTTTTGGTGAAAAATTTTCAACCGCCCGACTGGACGGATTGAAAAATTTTCGCCAAAACCCGTAGGGCGCGAAGCGGGCTTGCAGATTTTTAGGGGACCCGAACGTAGCTTCGCACCCTGAATCTGGCAAGGTGGAGCTACTGACAGGATAATAAAAAGGGGAAATTATTATGAAAAAGAGAACTGAAATATGGAAGGATTTAAAACACGATGCTTAACGCATACTTATATTATTTTGTTCTATTTTTATATTCTAAACGCTATAAGAGTTTGTTTTTTTGATATATTTGCATATTGTATTTATATTAGATTAACGACCATAATACTATGAGCAAAATTTTATTATTCCTTCTCGCCATCTGTGTGGCATTGAATGCGTATTCGCAGGTCTTCCGCAACCTGTCTGTAAAAGACAGATTATCCGATTTGATTGTGAACTCTATATATAAGGATTCCGTGGGCTATGTGTGGTTCGGGACAAGTAGTACGGTAGAGCGTTTCGACGGAGTGTATTTGAGGCACTTTTCCGTTTCCGGTCTCAATGAGAAGGAAAAAGAGGTGAATGTCATCATCGGGATGCCGGGTCGTGAAATCTGGTTTGGCAACAATGCCGGGCTGTGGCGCATTACTGGTGGGGAAAAAGTGGAAAGGGTGGCAGAGGATAGAATAACGGGAAAGGTTTTCGCTCTGTTGCACGATGGTGCGGGCAGAGTGTATGTAGGAAGTGAGAACGGGTTGTTCATTTATGAAGAAACCGGAGTGACCCAGATACTTCTTGAACAAGATGCCCTTTCGGAAGCCAATGTGATAAAGGGATTGGCTATGGAGGGCAGTAGCTTATGGATGGCCACTCAGGATGGTTTGTATTCCATGTCCGTCGCGGACCGGGCTATCAAGTCTTATAAGCCTGCCAATAAGGACATTCCCACTTTTTATGACGAGGTATATATACAGAAGAAGACCATCTATTTGGGGACATCGGATAGTGGCATCGTCTCTTTCAGCATCGAGAACGAGCAGTTTGAGCCTTACATGGATTTGGGCTGCATCACTGCTTTGTCCGGAGACCATGAGCATACGCTCTATGTGGGTAGTAACGGAGGAGGCATTTATTTTATTTCCACGGATGACAAACGGATAATCAAGCATATCCACCACGATGCAGAGGTACCGGACGGGCTGCATTCCAATTCCGTCTATTCGTTGCTGGTCGATGACATGGGCATTATTTGGGCGGGATTGTTCGAGTTGGGTGTGGATTATACGCTTTATCAAAGGGGACTGTTTGAAGTGTACCAGCATTTGCCAGAGTTGAATTTGAGGTATTCCGCTATCCGTACCATCGAAAAGAGTGCCGTAGGGATGCTGGTGGGCACACGCGACGGCTTGTTCTACGTGGACGAGAAGCGGGGTATCTACAAGCGTTTCGCTGCTTCCGAGCTTCGTTCGCAGATGATTATGTGCAGTTGCCTGTTTGGCGACAAGTATTATATCGGTACCTACGGCGGGGGCATGTACGTGCTGGATCCCAAGACGGTGACGCTCTCCGATTTCGAGCCTGAAATCAAAAATCCGTTCCTTATCGGCAATATCTTTTCGATAACTCCTGATTATGAGAACAACCTTTGGATTGCCACGTCCAACGGCATTTTCCGCTATGAGAACGGGAAACTGAAATCCCATTACCACAGCAAGAACTCAAGATTGCCCGAGGAGAACATCTATCGGATTTATTTCGACTCCAAGCATCGCGGATGGGTCTGTGCGGACAGCGAGCTGTTGCTGATAGAACCTTCTCCCGAACGGCACATTACGGATAAATTTCCTTCGGGTTTCATCAACAAGAAATTGATCAGGGGCATTTACGAGGATTCGCGCCACAATCTCTATTTCCTCCCCGACAAGGGGCGTTTGTTCGTATCCGATTTGGCTTTGAGCCGTTTCAGGGAGATAGACGGTACGCCGTTGGACGGACGAAACCTGCAATTTATGATTGAGGACGATGAACATTGGTTATGGATAGGCTCCAACGACGGTTTGTTCCGTTACGACAAAGTGGACAATTTTATTTCATACAATTTCTCGGACGGTATTCCTACGCCGGTCTTCTTGACTTGCGATCCGAAGAAAGCGGCCGACGGCACGTTGTGGTTTGGAAGTTCGCAAGGGTTGCTATATACCCATCTTGGCCGAATCAACCAATCGAAGAAAGAACAGTATCCGTTGCTGATTACGGACATTTCGGCGGATGAACAGCACTATCTGGTGGAAGGCGGGAAGGAAAGCCGCCTTTCCATAGGGGCGGTCAAAGGGGAACTTACCTTCCATTTTTCTGGCTTTACCTATACCGACCCTCAATACATGGTATATGAATATAAGCTGGAGGGGAAAGATAAGCAATGGAAAGTACTGTCCGGTGCTTCCGAGAAGTCCTATTATGGCTTGTCTGCTGGCGATTACGTCTTCCGGTTGCGTCATGTGGGGGATGAAGAGTCGGAGATTGCCTTGAGGCTGTCGATTGCTTCCGTTATTTCTTATAATTGGATGTCGGTTGGCATACTCCTGTCGGTTGGTATCGCTGCTTACGTTTATTATAGACGGAAGAAACGTCGTGGAGTAAAGGCGGTTGCCGTGCAGGAAGATTCGCAGTCTGCTGTTCCTCTTGTACAACCGGAAATGCCGGAGACGCCTGTTGTGCCCGAGGGATCGGAAGCAATGGATGAGCTTGAAACGTTGGATGAACTTGAAACGGCAAAAGAGCCGGAACCCTCTGAAGCCGTGGAAGAGCCGGAAAGCGTCCAGAAATACAAGTCCAGTAACATCACGAACGAAGAATGCCGGGAGTTGCAGGAACGTTTGGATACCCTGATGCTCGCCGAGAAGATGTACGTCAATCCGGATTTGAAGGTAGCCGATCTGGCTTACAGGCTGAATGTGCCGACCTACAAGCTCTCTTATTTGTTCAACCAGTATTTGAGCTTCTCCTTTTATGATTATGTGAACAATTACCGCATTATGGAGTTCAAGGTGTTGGTAGATAGAGGGGAGCACAAGTCCTATACCATCAATACCCTGATGGAACGGTGCGGTTTTGTGTCGCGTACCACCTTCTTCCGCTATTTCAAGAAGAAGATGGACGGACAGACCCCCAGTGAGTATATCAAGAACCGGAAGTGAAAAGCGCACTTTTAGCTTGCAACCTAAAAACGTTTTAGTTTACAAGCCTGAAGTTTTTAGGATTACTACCCGCGATCGTCTCAGGGCATTGTGACACACCGCCAAGCCGCTTTCCGATGCCGCGACATTGTTTCAGAAAATTGTGCAGTACTATCGACGCCCCTTCTTAAATTATTGATATTCAGAATATATTTATGTAATTTGTTTGCGGCAATCGTGTGAAACATATTGCTGCCTTTTTTCTTTCCCCTTCTCTTTCTTATTCTCTACTTTCGTGGCAAATCAAACAAGTAAAAATGCCATGAAAAAAGAAATGATGTGTCTGCTGGCACTCTTGAATTTCACTTTCCTGTATGCCGAAGGAGACTCGAAAGTATTGACATTGAAATCTCCTTCGTGCAATCATGAAGTGATTTTCAGACAGGTGCAGATGGATGCTGCCGTCAGGGAGTTGCGTTATGCGGTAAATTATAACGGAGCATCGATCTTGCTGGATTCGCGTGCCGGCCTGCAGTTGGACAACCGGGTGTGGGAAAAGGCATTGGGAGTGCGTGATTTGAAGCAGCCGGAGTGCTGGATGGACAACCTGGAAGTGGACAGCGTGGCCTATTTCCCGCTTGTCGATAACACCTGGCATCCGGTTTATGGCGAACGCAGCACGGTGCGTGACCATTATCGTTCGGCAACCCTTTTCATGTCGAAGAAAGACGGCTCCGATTACCGGCTGAATGTAGAGGTGCGTGCATACGATGGAGGCATCGCTTTCCGCTATTTCTTCCCGGAACACCCGAAGGCTATTTTCCATAAGGTGACGGGCGATCTGACCAATTACCGCTTCCCGCAAGGTACGATGGCGTGGGCGGAAGAGTGGGCGCAGGCACCCTTTTCGCGCGTGAGCATAAAGGAACTCTCAAAGCCGGTGGAGCGTGCCTTGACGCTGGAGCTTCCTAATGGCATATGGGTGGCACTGGCCGATGCCGATGTGGATGACTGGTGTCTGACACGTTTTCAGACCCTTCCGGAAGAGGAGAATACGCTGATGTCCGTCATGTATAGCCCTGTCGATATGGTGACCTATTATGCCACTCCGTGGAAGGTAATCATGGCGGCCGACAAGCCGGGCAAGCTGCTGGAGAATAACGACATTATCCAGAATCTGAATCCACCCAGCCGGATAGCGGACGAAAAAGAGTGGGTGAAGCCCGGGAAAATAATACGTGAAATGACAATGACTACCGAAGGAGCTTTCCGCAGCATTGATTTCTGCGCGGAGCATCACATTCCTTATATGTTGTTTGACTGGAAATGGTATATGCCTTGTACTTCCCACGATGGAGATGCCACACAGGTGGTCGATGCCATTGATATGCCTTGTGTGGTGGAATACGGTCGGAAGAAAGGCGTAGGCATCTGGCTATACGTCAACCAGCACGCCTTGATGAAACAGGCCGAAGAGCTGTTCCCTCTGCTCCGCAAGTGGGGCATCGTAGGGGTGAAATCGGGTTTCGTCCAGTATGCCAGCCATCGTTGGACGGTTTGGTTGCACGATTTGGTGCGTCTGGCTGCCGAAAACCATCTGTTGATGAACATTCATGATGAATTCCGTCCTTCCGGTTATAGTCGCACTTACCCCAACCTCCTGACCCAAGAGGGCATTTGCGGCAATGAGGAGTTTCCCGATGCCACCCATAATGTGACATTGCCTTTCACACGCATGATTAACGGAGCAGCAGACTATACCATCTGCTATTTCGACAAACGTTTGAAGAACACCCATGCCCATCAGTTGGCAGCTTCGTTGGTATTCTACAGTCCTTTGCAGACCATCTTCTGGTATGACAAGCCTTCGTCCTATCAAGGAGAACCGGAGATGGAATGGTTTGAGAATCTGCAAACGGTGTTCGATGAGAGCAAGGTGCTGGACGGTGCACCCGGAAAGAACGTGACCATAGCACGCCGCAAAGGCAAAGAATGGTTTGTAGGAGCGATGACTAACAATGATGGTTCTAAAGAAGAAATAACTTTGGATTTCTTAGATAAGAACCGGCTTTATCTGGCTTCTGTCTATACCGATGGAGGCGATAAGGTGAAGACACGCACGCAGGTGGCGTGTAGCTATTGGTTGGTAGATGCCTCCACGACGATGAAGTTCGAACTAAAGCCTGCCGGTGGTGCTGCGGTCCGTTTGGTTCCGGTAAGAGCGGAAGAAGCGAAAGGGTTGAAGAGATACAAAGGAAAAATATTATAACAGAAAAAAGAACTGGTTATGAAGACAAAAATATTATTGGCAAACTTATGCCTCTGCCTGCTTGCCGCTTGTTCCGTCGTCTCTAAAAAAGAGTTCGATACAGAAAAGGTACTTGCTTATTGCAACAATCAGGTGCACCGCGCCTTGCACGAATTGAGAGACGCGAACGGCAACATCGACTACACGATGATGCCGCGCAACATCATGGACAGCCTGACCACCTGGCACTGCCGCAAAGCCTCCAAGGAGGAGTGGTGCGGCGGTTTCTGGCCAGGCATCTTGTGGTACGATTATGAATACACAGGTGATGAAGCTATCCGGAAGGAAGCGGAAAAGTTCACCGCTTCTTTGGAATTTCTTGCCCGTACTCCTGCTTACGACCACGATTTGGGCTTCTTGGTGTTTTGCAGCTATGGGAATGCCTACCGCCTTACCGGAGACAAACGCTATAAACGTGTGATTCTCGATGTGGCAGATTCATTGGGTACCTTGTTCAATCCCCGTGTGGGCACCTTCCTTTCGTGGCCCAGGAATGTGAGCCACTACGGTGGACACAATACCATCATGGACAATATGATAAATTTGGAGATGCTTTTCTGGGCAGCCAAGAACGATGGAAACCCTTATTTGGGCGACATGGCAGTTTCTCATGCCGAGAAAACGATGAAACACCATTTCCGTCCCGATTACACCTCCTATCATGTGGCGGTATATGACACGCTGACCGGTGACTTCATCAAGGGAGTGACCCATCAGGGCTATGCCGACAGCTCCATGTGGGCACGCGGACAGGCTTGGGCCATTTACGGCTATACGATGGTCTATCGTGAGACAAAAGACCTTCGTTTTCTGGAGTTTGTGCAGCGGGTGGCCGATGTTTATCTGGACGCTTTGCCCGACCCGAAGACTATATCCCTTATTGGGACTTCAATGCCCCCGACATCCTGGATGCACCCCGCGATGCTTCCGCTGCGTGTGTGGTGGCTTCAGCGTTGTTGGAACTTTCCACGTATGTACCTTCCCCTAGAAGCGAATATTACAAAGAGTGTGCCGTGAAGATGCTGACTTCGTTGAGCAGTCCTGCTTATCAATGTGGAAAGAGCAAGCCCGCTTTCCTTCTTCATTCTACGGGGCATTGGCCTGCCGGTTCCGAGATAGATGCATCCATCATCTATGCCGATTATTACTACATGGAAGCGTTGTTGCGTTTGCGGAAAATGGAGCAAAAGGAGAGAGAAGAATGAAACAAGTGATAGGAAAGGAGGCAGAGGGAAATTGAAACAAGCCGGAATGGTGTCTCTAAATTAATTGAAACAGGATACCGTTTGTTGTAATAGACTTGTAGTCAAACGATTGCTTGCGCATTTGTACGCAGCAATTGGGTGGTAGATTTGCGGGCATAAAAAGTTATTCCGTTTTGAATATAACTACTATTTTTGTAATGCGAATCAAATCTAAAAATCAAGAAAAACGAAAGATATGGAAAACATGAATGTTCAGTTGATAGAGGATGCCTATAAGGAATACCGCCAATCGGTAGCCTCTTACATCTATTACAAGACGGGCAAGAAAGAGACGAGCGAAGACTTGGCTCAGGATGTTTTCCTCAAGCTGATGGACTACCGGCAGATTGTGTGTGCGGATACTATCAAGAGTTTTATTTTCGTCATCGCCCGCAATCTGACAAACGATTACCTCCGTCATTTCTATGTTCGGCAAGAAGTTACTTCCTACATATATGATAACCAGCCCTCTTGTACCTACGTTGTCGAAGAACAGGTTGTAGCCGACGATTTGCAGGCTTTGGAGCGGGAGCGGATTGCCCGTTTGCCCGAACAGCGCCGCAAAATCTATCTTCTTGCCCGTTTTGAGGGGAAAGAGGTATCTGAGATTGCCCGACAGCTGGACCTTTCTCCCCGCACGGTAGGGAACCATCTCTACATCAGCCGCAAGGAAGTGCGCGAATATATCAGGAAATGTATTTAATCAACCATAATTATTAACTTAAATTCAATTTTATGAAAACTGAATTTTTTAAAAGTAAGTCGCGGAGGGTGCTATACTCCATGTTGGCGGTCTCAGCGCTTATGGCGGGAAGCCCGCAAAAGGCTTTTGCCGAAGTAAAGGATGTGCAGGCGGTTCTGCAATCCGGTGTTCTGAAGGGGCAGGTGCTGGATGAGTCCGGTGAACCGGTCATCGGTGCCAGCATATTGGTGAAAGGCACTACCAACGGTGTGATAACCGACATCGATGGTAATTTTACGCTGAACAATGTTTCCAAAGGTACGTTGATTGTCTCTTTTGTGGGGTATAAGACACAGGAAATTCCGGTTGATGGAAAGAATGTACTCAAGATTGTCTTGAAAGAAGATGCTGAGGTCTTGGACGAGGTGGTAGTTGTGGCCTATGGTTCCACAGTGAAACGTAAACTTACCAATGCAGTGTCTACTGTAAATGTAAAGCAAATTGAAAACTTAGCTGGATATAGTGATGTTACTTCGTCTTTACAGGGACGTGCTCCTGGTGTAATTATAACTAATAGTGATGGTTCTCTAAATGCTCAGGCTAGCATTTCAATTCGCGGTGGTGGTGACCCACTGTATATTGTTGATGGCATAGTAGCAGATAAAGGCATTTTTAGTCTTTTGAATCCTCAGGATATAGAATCTATATCTATCATGAAAGATGCAGCTTCATCGGCCGTATATGGAGCTCAGGCAGGTAATGGTATCGTGGTAATTACTACAAAGAAAGGTGTGGAAGGCAAAGCTCGATTGAACTATACGTTTGATCAACAATTTAATTCACCTGCACAAGTGCGAGATCGTCTTTCTTCTTATGAACTGGCGGTGGCTTCCAATCAAATATATGACATGTGGGGGGCTTCTCAGCCTGCATATAGTGATGAAGCAATAGAAGCTTGGCGTACGGGTTCAGATCCTATTACTTATCCCAATATAGACTGGTGGGATTCGTTAATTCGTAAAGCTGCTTCTTCTCAACGGCATACATTGACTTTAGATGGAGGTAGCAAAACAACACAATATCATATGTCGGTGGGATATTATAATCAGAATAGTGTGTTTAAACCGCATGGTGGTAAGGAAATTAATGATCGTAATCGTTATAATATTTCTTTAAATGTAAATCATTTATTTGAAAATATAGGGCTGAAGGTAGGAATGGATATTAAAGCTTATTATGATAAAAAGCATGGTAAAGATGAAAGGAATATGATGGGCTCACTTGCTTTTAGACTTCCTTGGGAAAGAATATATACTACGGATGGTAGATGGTATGCCAATACTTCGGCGGCCTATTTAGATTCGGATGGTGAATATTCGGATGTTGAGAATAATGTATTTACAGCACGCTTTAATGCGGACTGGGATATACCTAAAGTAAAAGGTTTAAAAGCAACTTTCGTAGCTAAGACTGGTGCCTATTTATATTCCACTAAAAGTTGGAAAAATGTATATATTCCAACTTATTATGATGATGGTACAGTTGTTGGGGCAAGTTCAAAGCCAGAATTAAATATGGGCAAGTCTGAAGGACATGACTATGAGCTAAATATAGGATTGGCTTATAGCCGTACTTTTTTGAAAGATCATAATTTGAATGTGGCTGTGTATTATAATCAGCGTGAAAACTGGGGTAATGGTATTAGTGCCAGCCGAAAAGAATACAAGGTTAATGTTGACCAAATATTTGCGGGACCTTCCAGTACAGCAGGGAATGGTGGTACAGCGAGTGAGTCGGGGCGCCTTGGCTATGTAGGTACTTTAGGTTATGATTATAAGGGGCGTTACTTATTGAATGCAAGTTTTCGTTATGATGGTAGTGATGGGTTTACTCCTGATAAACGATGGGGATTTTTCCCTTCTGCATCATTGGGTTATATCATTTCTGATGAGCCTTTTATGAAAAAGATACGTGAAGCTGTCAAAATGGATATGCTAAAATTCCGCTTTTCTTATGGAGAAACAGGACAAGAAGCGGGACGGTTTAATTACTTAACTAGTTGGACCTTGGGTGATGTTAGCTTTGATATAAACGGAGACCGTGCAGGTTCTGTTACAACACCCGGCATACCTTCTACGGTATTAACTTGGTATACAAACAAAACTTTTAATTATGGTATGGATTTTGCTTTCTTTAATAACCGATTAAGTGGTACAGCAGACTATTTTGTGACAGAAATCAACGGTTATGATATTAATCCTGCCGATTACTATACTACCACATTGGGAACCAGTTTACCTAAAGTGATGTCTGATGATCTTTTTCGGCGTGCTGGTGCTGAGTTTACTTTGCGTTGGAAGGATTCGTGGGGCGCTTTTACTTATGATGTTGGTGGTAACATCTCTTTTTATGATGAATTGTGGGTACGTAAAAATGAGGCTTGGGATGTTTCTTCTAACCCCTTGAGACGTTCAGTAGGTAAAACACTTTCTTCCGGAGATAGAATGTGGGTCTCAAATGGTTTGTATCAAACTCCTTCCGATTTGATTAATTCTCCGCGTCCGACTTGGAGTGACGGTTTAAAGACTGGTGATATTAGTTATGTGGATATAAATGGCGATGGACGTATTGATACTGATGGAACTAATTCTGATGATAAGATATATAATAATATGCCTTCAAAGCCTATCATGCAATATGGAATAGACTTTAATCTTGGTTACAAAGGCTTTTCATTAACAGGTTTATTTCAAGGTTCAGGTACTAAATATAGTAAAATTGGAAATAATGTAAAGCCAGCTGGTGTAGAACGTCTTTTATATAAAGACCAATTGGATTACTGGCGTCCGGATAATACTGGAGCTCGTTTTCCTTTGCCAGATCTTAATCAGGGAACTACTAATAATATGCAAGCAGATGTAACTTTTTGGTCTGTTAATTGTGCATATTTACGTTTGAAGAACTTACAACTGGGCTATGATTTTAAATATAAACTACTAAAGAAGGTTTCATGGCTATCAAGTGCTAAACTTTCCCTTGTAGGGACTAATCTATTAACATTCTCAGATGTGTCCGGATGGCTGGATCCAGAACAATCGGAGACACAAAACTGGGCTTATCCTATGACTAAAACATATTCTATAATGGTCAGTTTGGGTTTTTAAGTAATAACTAAAAAGCAATTTATACAATGAAAAAAATATTATTAGGAACGTGTTTGTTCTTTATATTAGGAGTGAACACATCATGTACGGATGTATTGGATAAACGTCCTCTTGATACATATATTGAAGAGGATATTTGGAGTAGTGCTGCTTTAGCACAGGATAATATTTATCGTGAATATGGGATGTTACGTTCATTAGGACATATGGATGGTGCGGATGACTTTGGAGATCAACAATCAGACCTTTCACTGACCAACTGGGTTTCAAGTCGAAATAAGTCTGATGCCGGATGGACTATCAGTAATAATTTTGGCTGGAATAAATTCGGTAATGTACGTAATATAAATATTGCTATTCGAAATTTGAACAATCCTGTTTATCGCGCTGCAATAACAGAATCAGAAGCCAATCACTTGCTTGGTCAGTGTTATTTGATTAAAGCTGCTCTTTATTTCCAGCAAGCACGTAAATTTGGTGGTTGGATTATTGTTGATGATGTCTTAGATGAATGGGGAGATGATTCTGGTGATGCTGATGCTATTGCCAAACTAAAATTACCTCGTGCCAGTATGAAAGAAACTTATGATTATATTATTAATGATTTGTTAAATGAAGAGCATATCAATTTGTTGAAAGTAGATGTACCAAGTGGGCAAGTCGGTCGTGGTGCTGCCTATGCTTTATTGTCAGAAATTGGTATTCATGGCGGAACGTATTTAAATTACTATGGTGAAGCTGACCCTAAGACTTATTATGAGAAAGCAATTTGGGCAGTTGAACAATTGGACGCTTTAAATAAATATTCATTAGAGGTAGCAGAGAATTACCACTCAATGTTTGATGATTATTCATATTCTTCGTCAACGAGTAAGGAGGTTATATTAGGTATGTATCGTAATAAGCAATATTCGCAGACTATGGATGAGGAATTTCGTCGTCGTTATGGGAAAATGATGCGGAGTATGATAGACGAAAATAAATTTAATTATTCATTTCAACCATTTGGAACATTAGAATTGAATGGTTATGGTTCCTATTACCCAGATCCACGTACTATAGAAGATGCTTATTATGTAGTTGATGAAGATGGTAAAGCCCGTCGTTGGGAAGAATCTCAGCGGTTCAAAAATAATTTTAATATTGTAGAAGAAGATGCTGCACAGGCTAAATATTATAAAAATGCTACGGAAGGAATTCGTAAGAAACGTGTCTTAAAAGAAACTTCATCTTATACTAGTGTTAGTGATGCTATGTTTGATAATCGTGATAAACGTTTTTATGAAAATATAGTATATGATGGAAGTCAATATATGCAGTGTACCGTGTATACACGTACTGGTGGAAATTATTATCCAGATTCATGGAAAAAAGCCAATAATCGTGAATCTGGGACTACAACCGGATATGCATTTAAGAAATATGTTCCGCAAACATTTACATTGGGTGATGGTGTCCCTCAATTAGATATGGTTGTAGCTGTAATTTTCCGTTTAGGACGTTGTTATCTAAATGCGGCCGAAGCATATCTTAATTTGGAAAATGATACTAAAGCTCGTGAGTATATAAATAAAACTCGTACGGTTCATGGTGGCTTACCCGCATTAATAGAGGAAACAGGGAGTGAATTAAAGAAGATTTACATGGATGAACGTTGTGCTGAGCTTTGTCTTGAAAATGATCGTTATTGGACATTATTAAGAACTTCTTTGTCATGGGGAGTACAAGGGGTGGATGGTTACCATGATCCATATCAGAAGGCAGGTCATATTGCTCGTATGAGTGGAACCAAAGAAGTTCCTTATCTTTTAATTGAGGTTCCTGGCGATTTTAAAGTGCAAGAGGACTTTATGAAACCTAATGCATATTCTTATATTCCGACTCCATATGTTTCAACTGATGATTTGAAAGTATTTACTGCATGGAAACGTTATTTACTTCCGGTTCCTCAGTCTGAAATGGAAATGAATGAAAATTTAGTTCAAAATGAGAATTGGAAATAAGAGTAATCAGTATATACTAACGATAAAAACAAGAAACAATGAAAAAGATATTATTAATTTTCTCTGTATTATTGCTGACGATGACTTCCTGTCTAAAGCAAGGGTTGGAAGATGTAGAGAGCTCTTCTTTATGTGATTTAAGTAATGTTGAGTTTGAATATCGGTGGGCTAAAGAAACTTTAAATAGTTCAGGAGAACCGACAGGGGTTTATGAATTACATTATAAAGGATTAATAGTTGATAAAACGATTGATAAAGAAAATCATAAAGTAACAATCAAACTAAATGTTCCGAATGCAAGCGGGGACTTTACTAATGATATTCGAGGAGATGTTATGCTTAGTAATCTGACATGTATGTTTACCGTATCAACAGCTGCTAGTGTAAAGCCTTTGGGAGATGCCCCTAAATTGGGTAAACCGGGTGACTTTTCTGACATGACTTACACTTATAGGATAATAGCTGCCGCTGGAAATTATACTGATTGGGTTATTGATATCGTGGAGTTTAAGAAGTAAGTAATTTTATCAATAGGAGAAAAATGAATCATTTTCTCCTATTGGTTGTTTCTTAATTTAATCTTTTTACTTTATAAAACACAAGTATTATGAAAAATATATTTAACTTCCATCTTTATTTTTTTATACTATGTATCATAAGTCTTTTATCTATTAGTTGTAGTGATGAGAAAACAACAGAAGAAGAAAATTTTCCTATTATATTAGATTTTAACCCGAAAGAAGGGGAACCTGGTGATGAAGTTACTATTACAGGAAGCAATTTTGGACAGAAAGAAGCTGTTTATTTTAATGAATCTAAAGTTACTGATTTTATTAGTTACTCAAACAAGAAAATTATTGTAAAAGTACCAACTGGTACAACAACAGGACCTATTTCCATTGTACAAGGAGATAAGAAATATTTTTCTAAAGAAGATTTTAAATGCATTGTTAATGCACAAATTACAGGATTATCTTCTTCTGTGGGATTACCAGGAGAACACGTTAGTATTTATGGAAAAAATTTTCATAATATCGGGGTAGATTTGATAAAAGTCCAATTTAACGATGTACTTGCAGAAGTTGTTTCTGCAACATCTGAAGAGCTCGATGTAATTATTCCTCAAAATGCAGAAAGTGGTCCTATAACTATTACGTTTGAAGGAATTGAAACGATTATAGGTCCGAATTTTACTATAGGAACCAAACCGGAAGTACAGGATATAGTTTTTAATTTATGGGAATACGTTGCTACATATGGTAATATAAAGGTTGAAGCGGAACCTCAAAATGGCGTTGGTGAAACACATCATGGAACGTATATAATTTATAAATTTACAGTTCCACTCAGTGGTAAATATAATATAGAAACTATGGCATCTACAAATCAATCTTATAATACCTATATTAATGCAGACATAGCTACAGATTTAGAAGCTTTAAAAGATAAAGTTGTTAACAATTCATTGTCTCGTCAAGTTACTAAACAAGGTTGGAATACTTTTGAAAAACTCCAAATAGGCGCTTTTGCATTAAATAGTGGAATCACTTATTATCTAAAAGTAACTTTCCTTGCTGAAGGGACCCCATGGGTTGCTAACATTTCTGCTTTAAAAGTGGCTTTTGCCCCTGACCAAAATGTAGATGCAATAGAAGTAGGTTCTGGAGTGAGTGCATATACAATTTACCAAAATGATTTTAATACAGGTACTATGTATGCTCCATTTACTCCTCGTTGGGCTTGGGAACCTAATTATATAAAAGTAAAAGATCAATGTTTGGAATTTTATTTTAGTCAAGATGCTCTAATTCAAGATGACAGAAGGGAAAGAAGAGGGGCTGAAGTTGTTTGTGATTTTAAAACGACTTCAGAAGGATGGTATGGATTTAAGATTTTTTTGCCGGAAGGCAAATTTCCTAAAAATACAATAACTCATATCGCACAGATTTTTCAAAATGGAGATTGCAATTCTTGGGCTGGTTCATTGTCTATTGTAAATGAGAACTTACAAGTTTACAGACGTAGTTATTGTGGTGATGCAACAGAGGAAATAGTTACAAAAATACCTTGGGATACTTGGATTCCGATAATACTACATTTTAAGGTTTCGATGATGAATACCGGTATGGTTCAAGTTTGGGTTGGTGATGCGCCTGAAAATAAGCCAACGTATAATGCTACTAAGATTAACTTTGGTTTCGGAGATTGGGTAAGTGGTGAAATATTGGATGATGTTAAGTCAGACAGTAATCCCAATCCTGATTATATAAGTTGCAAGTTTGGCATGTACTGTTTTGATGGTGGAGATCGTACAATTCGTTTTGATGATCTGAAAGCATTAGAAAAGAATCCAGCTAATGCATTTGATATTGTAAAGCCTAATTAGTATCTGAATAGCTTCTCTTGCAAGATAATTATTTGTGTGTAAAATTCTTTGCAGGAGAAGCTTATGTGAAAAAATAAAGATGTATTGTTATACAATGGTAAATAGTAAAGATATCATGATTATAACCTGGAGATTTGTATTATTCCTTTTCTTATGTGTCGGTCAACTGAATGTTATGGGGAAGGATATGCTCATTTTTGGTAATAGAAATAGTGAGCAAAAACATGAATTGACTGATTCATTATCTGAAATTTATATTGGCGGAATGGGGGAAACTGCCCGTAGAATGTTAGCCGAAGAACCTAAGAACTGGAAAGGTGGGATTCTCCGTTTTAAAATGAAAGTGGATGCACAACAACAAAATTATTTTACCGTTCGTTGCTGGGGCTCGGAAAGTGATGAAACAGTCGTAATGTTGTTTATAGAAGGAAAGCAAATTGGGTATCGCCACTTAGGTGACTATGATTTACTTCATCGGGGTAATGGAAGTAAACCATGCCCTGAACGCTTCTATTATTATACTCTTCCTCTTCCTTTGAAATATACTCAAGGTAAATCTGAAGTTAATTTAGAATTACGTTCTTATGGTAGAATATGGGATTATGGAAATACATTTGAGCAATATCAACATAAGATGGAAAGTAAGACTATTGGCTTTTATAAAGCCTATACTACTACTACTCCCTGTTTTGTTCCTGATAAAAAAGAAAAACAAGGTGAGGATATTGTTTCCAATGCACCAGTTCGAACGTTTCCGGGAATTGAAATTATTCAAGATCTGAAAGATAAAGTCTCAGCGCGTATTCGTCAAATTATGGAAAAAAAACTTCCATTGGGACAACAGGAAATATGGTTGTTGGCTGATGCTTATTCTGTATCATGGACTCCGGCTTACCATAATATAGAAGTCATTCAAAAAGTAAAACAAGGTATAGACAATCATTATAGAAAATACATTCATGATCCTTCGATTATCTATACAGATGAAAGTGTATATAATGGGGATTGGATGACGACTTGTTTGTTGGCTAGAAGTATAAAACATTTGTGGAATGATTTAAAAGATAGTTTGGCTACCCCTGTTATGGGAACTACTCGCAATGAAGCTTGGTCGCAATTGATGATAGCATCAATCCAATACGGTAGGACTCACCGCCGTCAATATACCAACCAGAGTATGATTATTGATATGGCCATTTATGAATGTAATAGAGCTTTGATGCTAATGAATCCTAGTCAGGCTTTACCAGAGTATGAAACATTACGTTATTTATATGAATCACTCTCTTTGGCTCCTTGGTTGGGTAAAGTTATTTCTTTAAATGAATATGAACGTCCACTTGGAGATAATTACTGGCAATTGACTGCTAAAGGATTAACTAAAGAATTAGGATTTGTAGGTTATTATGGTGAGGTTTTAGATTGGGTCAATCATATCTATAAAGCAACTTGTGTTCCGGGGCTACCTGATTCGGGTGACGCTAAGATTAAAGAGCAACTCTTGAGGATGGCAGATGCTCGTTATTATTTTCGTTACCCGGCTGTTGATGATGACGGTTTTCGTTGTTTTCGTGCCGAAACAGTAATTGGTTGGAGAGATGGTAATCATTATCCGGCTGACATTATGTATGGTGATAGAGGAACAGCTTGGGATGCTACTCCATTACTTAGTGCAACTACGACTTTGGATAAGAGAGCTATAAGTATAGCACAACAAATGCTGAGGGATAATCAATTTTTTTCTATAGTCGCTAAGAAACTTACTGATGCTCGAAATATTCGTACTCTGCAAAGTTGCTTGCATATACCAGATGAATATGAGTTGATTATGCAACAACCACAAATGTTAAGTGAACTTCCGATGTCTGATACGACTCAGGATTATATTTTTGCAGATGAAGAAGATGGGGTGGTGGCTATAAAAAACGGAGATGAAATTCTTTATATATCACTATATTGGCGTGCTCGTAATGGCATTAATAAGTTGGCAAAAGTACATTACATTACTCCTAAAATGGAGAGGATAGCCAATGTCTGTACTTATGTGGAGTTTACTGATAGTGGTTTAAAATATACTCGTCCCGATTGGGTGAATTTAGGTTTTTCAGGTTCGCGTGAATGGTATGGGGGAATTCATTCAGCACATGCTGGTGACGTACTACCGATAGCACAAATCCCTAAAGGTGTTAAGTTTAAACCGGGAGATGAAAATGCTTATGCAGGAAGAGCTGATTACTATCAATTAGAATATGGAAATTATGTAGTAGGAATGAATAGTTCTACTAGCAAAATAGCAGAATTGGTAGTACCATCTGGCCATTACCGGATTTTAAATTTAACTAATAGTACAGAAATCGTAGCTACTGAGAAAATAGTTATAGCTCCTCAAAGTACCATAGTATTATATATAAAGGATAAATAAATGAAAATATTAAGATTCTGTTTTTTACTTCTTTCTCTTTGCTCTGTTGATATATTTGCACAGGGAGAAACTGTACAGTCCGAAAAGCTTTCATTAGATAAAGCCTGGAAGTTTCACCTTGGCGACATTCCATTTCCTGTGATAAAAGGGCATAATGAAACTTATGCAAGTACCAAAGCTGGGCGTGCAACTGGAGCAGCTGCTCCATCTTATGATGATAAGAATTGGAGAGAGGTTGATCTTCCTCACGACTGGGCGGTAGAAATGCCATACGATTCCAATGAAAATCTTTCTCAAGGTTACAAAAAACGTGGCTATGGATGGTACAGACGCCATTTCAAATTAGATACTTCAGATAGAGGGAAATATTTGGAACTTCAGTTTGATGGAATCTCCACACATGCTACAATATGGATAAACGGTACAGTCGTACATCGCAATTGGTGTGGTTATACTTCTTCCTATATCGATATTACTCCTTTAGTGCGGTATGGAGATCAGATTAATACAATAGCGGTAAGAGTGGATGCCGTTGCACAGGAGGGGTGGTGGTATGAAGGAGCGGGAATATACCGGCATACATGGTTGGTAAAACGTTCTCCTGTGCATATCATCACAGACGGAGTTTATGCGAATCCTGTGAAGAAAGCGAATAGCCAGTGGGAAATACCTGTAGAAGTAACATTAGAGAATACCGGTAAGGATGATGTCTCAAATGTTAAAGTAGAGGTTTCCTTATCTGATAAACAAGGTAGACTAGTTGCTAATGGGGAAACAGATGTAAATGTGGCGCTTTTCCATAGAACTGTGGCTGCGCTAACTGTTGGAGTGTCAAATCCTCATCTTTGGTCGGTGGATGATCCCTATTTATATATTGTAGAAGCAAGAGTAAAGAAAAATGGGAAACAGATAGATGAGCATAAGCTCAAATGTGGTTTTCGTACTGTTCGTTTTGAGAAGGACAGTGGTTTTTATTTGAATGATCAGCCTGTGAAGTTGAAAGGAACCTGTAACCATATTGATCACGCTGGAGTGGGGGTAGCTGTTCCAGCGTCTCTTTGGGAATTCAGAGTTCGCAAGTTAAAAAAAATGGGTTCAAATGCTTATCGTTGTGCGCACAATCCGCCATCTCGGGAGTTTCTTGACGTTTGTGACAGCCTTGGAATGTTGGTTATGGATGAAAATCGAAATTTCAATTCATCTCCGGAATATATGGAACAATTACGTTGGCTCATACGACGTGATCGCAATCATCCGTGTATTATTTTATGGTCTGTTTTTAATGAAGAGCCTATGCAAGGTGAAGAAATTGGATATGAAATGGTACGTCGTATGTCAGCTGAAGTGAAAAAATTAGATACTACGCGCCCTGTTACGGCAGCGATGAATGGAGGACTTTTTTCTGCTATTAATGTTTCTTATGCGGCAGACGTTGTTGGGTTTAATTATCAACCACAAAATTATGATAGTTTTCATGAAAAGAATCCAGAAATGTGTGTGACTAGTTCAGAAGATGTTTCTTGTGTAATGCAACGAGGACAATATATCACGGATAAAAGTCATAATTTGCTTGATTCGTATGATACTCAGCACCCTGGTTGGGGGACTACTCATAGGAAGTCATGGAGAGCAATTAATGAACGTTCTTATCTGGCAGGTTGCTTCGTTTGGACAGGATTCGATTATAAAGGTGAACCTACTCCTTTTACTTGGCCTACTATAAATTCAAACTTTGGAATAATGGATTTATGCGGTTTTCCTAAAAGTGCATATTATATCTATCAGGCGTATTGGCTCCAACGTCCGGTTCTACATATTGAACCTCATTGGAATTGGCCGGCTGATAGTATCGGAAAAAAAATAAAGGTTATGGTTATCAGTAATATGGATAAAGTGAAATTAATTCTGAACGGTGAGCTTATCGGTCAAGAAGATGTAGATAAATATGACTTCAATACATGGAGTGTCCCTTATAGACCGGGGAAATTGGAGGCTATTGGATATAAGCAAGGTAAGGAGGTTATTCGCACGAAAGTTGAAACAACCGGTGAAGCTGTAAGTCTTCAACTTATACCTGATAGAAATTTCCTCTTGGGTGATGGACGTGATGCTATGCCAATTACGGTACAAGTTATTGACAAGAAAGGGCGTCCTGTACCTACAGCCAGCCATTTTGTTGAATTTGAGATTGTCGGAGACGGAAAGCTTATTGGAGTGGGAAATGGAGATCCGAATTCCCACGAACCAGATAAAGCAAGTTCAAGAAGTTTGTATCATGGTTTGGCTCAAGTTATCGTCCAAAGTACTGAAAATACATTTGGTAATTTTACCATAACAGCTAAAAGCCAAGGGGTAAAGTCTGCCAGTATAACTATTCCTATTAAGCAAACTGCTCAAATTCCGTTTGTTACGGAAATTGTTCCAGAACTTATTTTGGATAAATGGTTGCTATCTCCAATAAGTAATAACCGACCGAATCCTAATGAAAAACTTGATGATAATGATATGAATAGTTGGGAGCCTACTCAGGTGGGAAGATTAACGATGTTGGACCAAGGTCGATATTTAATATACAGAAGTCGGTTTACTCCACATTTGCTACAACAAAGTAAAGGAGGAAGAATACAGATTAAAGGATTGACAGGTAGAGCCGAAATTTGGTTAAATGGTGAATTGTTAGGAAAAAAAGAAGATCCCGGAACATCCGATTTGGTTGTGAAGTTTGCTAGGGCTGAAAATGACAGTCAACTTAATATATTGATTGAAGGGGAACCGGATGACAAAGTTGGTATAAAGGGAATAGTTGCAGTTTTAGATTGAGATAATCATATTTCTAATTATGGTAATGAGAGCAATATTTATAATCAGCTTACTTGGATGTTGTTACTTTAATTGTGTTTTTGGTCAACAAACTGGTAAATGGGGGGATCAAGGAAATGGGAACTATCGTAATCCTATAATTGCGGCTGACTATAGTGATCCGGATCCAATACGGGTTGGGAATGATTATTATATGGCCGTTTCTACATTTGAAGATAGTCCGGGAGTGCATATTTTGCATTCAAAAGATCTTGTAAATTGGTCTCAGATTGGAGGGGTATTTGATAATTTAGTGGAAGTTGACAGTGCCTTCTCATGGAATCAGATGAAGAGATATAACAAGGGGGTATACGCGCCGTCATTACGCTTTCATGCGGGTAAATTTTGGATATTTGTGAATTTTTATACTGATGGCTTTTGGATGGGAGTAGCAGATAGACCAAATGGACCTTGGGAGGTATACCCTATTAAGGATAAATATGGAAAAGAGTTACGTACTTCTGGGTGGACTGATCCTTGCCCTTTTTGGGATGAAGACGGTAAAGCCTATTTGGCAAGCAGCCACCCTGGCTCAAAATGGTATGGATACCTATTTGAAATGTCTTCGGATGGACGCTATTTGTTGGATGCTGATTTTGAACACATGAAGGTTCGTGATATCGTATATCAATATCCCGATGGTGGTACTCTAATTTCACCTTATCACTCATCAGAAGGGAATAAAATTTATAAGCGTAACGGTTATTACTACTTAATTCATATTGAATTTTTAGAAAACGGACAAGGTAAGGGAACATATGTTTGTCGTTCGAAACATATTTATGGCACAAAATCTGATGGTACTCCGGGCGAACCTGGAAATCCTGGTAATTATGAAATGAGACGGATTGACAGACATACTATCGGATACGTACAAACTTTGCCCGGACAAGGGGGACTGGTTGATACTCCGGAGGGGGATTGGTTTTGGATTGCTCAATTCAATAAGTATGGTTCAGACGGACGCTCTCCTTGTCTGCTGCCAGTGACCTGGATAGACGATTGGCCTGTAATAGGGGATAATCCGGAAGATGGATTTGGTAAGATGGTGTGGGAATACCCTAAACCTATACGTTCTGATCAAATATATTATCCTCAAGGCAGCGATGATTTTGCCCAAGATGAATTAAATGCCCGTTGGGCTTGGAATCATCAGCCACATGGAGGAATGTGGTCACTAAAGGAGCGTCCAGGATATCTTCGTTTATACGCGTCATCCATAGGAGATAGGAATGAGTCTTTTTTTAGTATTCCTAATATTATCCATCAACGGCATATGCGCTCTGAATGTTCTATTGTTACAGTAAAAATTGATATTAGCCAGATGGCGATAGGGCAGAAAGCCGGACTTGCTAACTTTAATGGAGGAGTAAATTATGCTTCGTTAGAAGTTGCCATGGATGAACATGGGAGAAGGCAGATTATATGGAAAAGTGATGGGGACATAATTCTTGGTGATTATTTGCCGGATACATACAGCTATTTATATATACGCTCTTTGGCTCGATTTGACAATAGGCAAAACTATCAATATAGTTTGGATGGCGAAAACTTTATTATGATAGGAAATCCTTACTATGTAAAGAGCGGTAATTATCGAGGAAATATGATTGGCTTTTTTACTTATAATAATGTGGAGGAAAAAGGCTATATAGATATTGATTGGTTTGATTATGAGATTTCAAATAGATAATAAATCCAGATTATGAATAAAATGCTGAAGAATACTATTATAACATTAGAACTTTTTATAGGCAATATATTATTATGTGTTGCTCAGGAGCTACCTTATACGGTTCCTGAGGAGAAGCAAGTACGAGTGATTATTAGTATGGATGCGGCTAATGAAGTGGATGATGCTTATGCGATAGTCCATGCTTTGCTGACTCCTCAATTTGTAGTGAAAGGGATTGTTGCAGCACATTTTAGGGATCGGGTGCCACAATCGATGGAGAAGAGTTATGATGAAGTAGTTCGTGTAGTAGAAAAATGCGGGCTTTTGAATAAAGTAATATTGCTAAAAGGAGCTTCCAAACCATTAGCCGATGAAAAGACTCCGATGCTATCTGAAGGGGCTGAATTGATTGTTCGTGAAGCTTTATCGGAAGATCCTCGTCCATTATATGTGTTATGTGGCGGACCATTGACAGATATTGCCTCTGCTTATTTAAAGAATCCTGAAATAGCATCCCGGATTACAGTCGTATGGAGTGGTGGTGGAGCTTATCCTGATAATGCGAACGAATATAATTTGAGTAATGATGTGAATTCGGTAAATGTAATCTTTGGTTCGTCAATGAATGTTTGGCAAATTCCATCTAATGTGTATAGTATGGTAAGAATTGGAACTGCTGAGATAGCTTTAAAAGTTAGACCTTGTGGAAGCATCGGAGATTATTTATATGAGAGTTTAATAAAGTTCAATGAAGCTCGAAAGAATATGAAAGGGTGGCCTCGTGGAGAAGATTGGACATTGGGGGATTCTCCGGGGATTAGCCTGATCTTAAATCCTAATCAACATACGGATTATTACGACATGATATCCGCTCCAAGAATATCCGTAGATTTGAAGTATGAAAAGGCTAAAAATAATCGTCGTATTAGGGTTTATAAGTACGTAGATGGACGGGTAGTATTGGAAGATTTCTTTGCTAAATTACAATTAGCATATGGTGGAAAATAAATAGAAGTATGCCGTTTTGGATAAGTAATGATAAAATTTAAGTAATGTTAATAAATTAGTTATGATTTGAAATGTGAAATAAAGCGGTATTCAATTAAAACAATAGTTCGTTAAAAATTAGCCAAGCCTAAGCGGCTCTGGCAGTAAATAAAATGAGTTCTTTGAAAAGTTTGTCAATAACTTGCGGGTCTGGGCTAATCCCAAACACGCAAATAAATCGTTCAAGCATATAAGCATTGTGTATGAATGACTTGCAAGAGGATATGGAATAGGTTATTCCGAGCCTCTTATATGCCACTTTGGTCAAGTTGACAGCAGCAAGCGATGCATTGAAGTGAAAATCTAACTTCCTGAAGTCTGTTGACTGACAGTTGGTGATTCCAGCATACTGCTTGCCATCTCTAAAGCAAAATTCCAGTTGGAACCTGGTTCTGTAATATTCCAGGACTTCGCGTCCATCCATCGAATCATCTGTAGAGAAATAAAGCTGCCACTTGTCTGTCCTTCCGTCCATCGGATACCAGACGGATAAGGAAACGTACCTTTTGAGAGCTTTTGCATATGCCCTCAATCCGTATAGTTTTCCCTTATTCACTTCGTATTTCCTGCATCGGGTCAGATCCAGATTGGCAAAGTCAATCCTGCCGTCAAACCACTTGGGATGCCCTCGTTTTCCTGTTTTCTTTTCCAATGTTGGATAGTATAGGACTACGTCATTCCTAAAGCGGCTGATAACATGGAAATTGTTCTCACACATAGGCGTAATGAAAGTTTCCTTGGAGAAGAATGCGTCTGCAACCACCGTTCCGGATATGTTCTGTATCTTGTCTTTTCTACTGATAAGATAGCTGCTATACCAATCAACGAGTTTTTTGCCCATATTATCCAAGGTCTTACAATCCGGTGTCTGAATGGAACCTAAAGTCATGCATTCATGGTTGTCGATGTCAATGACTCCGATGCCCATGATTTCCAATCCACGCTTATAATCCCCGGCACAACCTGACCAGAAGTAACCAATCCAAGGTGTTTTATGACCGGACTTGGGGATATAGGAAGGGTCGATGGCGATAGCCTTTCTTTTACCTGTGAGATGCTTGCTGATGATAGAACCGTTGAACGCAAACCAGTCGAATGTTTCATTCTCAAAAAGGTTACGGTATGTCTGTTCCGAAAAACATCCATACCTGCCCAGTTGGAGGAAATTTATACGGTCTGGGATGGCCATGAATAATTTCATGGTATCCATGAAGGTCTTTTCAACAGGTTTGTGTATATTCGCAACTGATTTGAGAGCCGACAGGCACTCAGATTGGTATTGCATAAGGAATGTTTCTTTAGTCATAATCAGAAGAGTTGAGAAACTTCTAATTTGCTAAAAATAACGAATTATGCAATACTGTTCTTCTTTATTATCAGTAAGTTAGCTTCTTTCTTCAGTACATTCTTTCATGCTTAACTATTCGTTTTTGACAACATTTCAATGATCTCTTTAGTGTTGTTGAATCAGCTTTTGTCGGTTCTATTGTTTAACTTTTAAAATCTCGGTAAAAATTTACCGAAGTATTGATTAAAAATAAATATGACCATGAAAAAAGAACTTTTTTATGTGATGTGCCTTGCGGCTCTTTGTCTCTCTTGCAAGCCGGCGCAGCAACGCGAAGTTTGCGATTTCTGTGAATTAGACTCTTTAATCGGGACTTGGATGGACCAGGGATATTATCCCGGTGGTGCCATTTGTGTGAAAAAGAATGATGCTGTCTTGTTCGAGAAGACATACGGCGACTTCACGCCGGACACGAAGGTTTATGTGGCTTCTGCCGGAAAATGGGTGGCTACGGCGGTCATTGCGGCGGTTGTGGACCGTACAAAACTGGATTGGGATGACAAGGTGGCAGAATGGCTTCCTGAGTTCAAAGGGGATGCCAAAGGGGAAATCGCCTTGTGCCAGTTGCTTTCGCACACGTCGGGCATCATGCCTTATCTGCCGAAACCGCGTGTGGACAATTACAATTCCTTGGATTCTGCTGTTGTGGAGATTCTTCCGATTGATACCGTGTTTACACCGGGTACCCGGTTTGAGTATGGGGGGCTGGCCATGCAGGTGGCGGGAAGAATGGCCGAAGTGGCCATGGGTAAGGAGTTCGAGACACTGTTTCAGGAATTGATCGCCCGCCCGTTAGGGATGTCGCGTTCCCATTTTGTCCCGGTCAATACGGATGGAGGCCATGCGCCCATGTTGGGAGGAGGGCTGTGTACGACGTTGAACGACTATACCCGTTTTCTGGACATGATATACCACGAAGGAAGCATTGACGGAAAAGTTATATTGGAGCCGGAGACTGTCCGCGAGATGCAGGCCGACCAGGTGGGGCTTGCTAAAGTGGGACCGGGCGAGTATGTGGAGAGAGCGTTGGGAAAACACCATACGGGCATCTATGGCCTTGGAGAATGGAGGGAACTGGTGGACGAGGCGACGGGCGAAGCCTATCAAATCAGCTCTCCGGGATGGGCAGGAGCCTATCCGTGGATAAACAAGCGGGACAGCGTTTACGGCTTCTTCATTGCCCATGTGATAGGAGGTGCCAATAAGCCGGATGGTTTCTCTTCCTTCTACGGGAGTCCCACTATCTCCCGTCTGGTGACGACAATAGTAAATGGTAATCAATAATAAAAAAGAGTAACACTATGATGAAAAAGTATTTCCTGATAGCAGGATTGTTCTTGTCCGTTTGCGGACAAAACGGAATGGCACAGAAGATTGATGCCAAAGGAAAAGGGGAAGCCTTCACGCACTATTGGAGCGAAGGTACGTGTGCTGGACGCGCCAACGAGGGATTGCGCACCAGTTGGGTGGAGCAATTGAAGCTGGTGAAGGAGTATTGCGGCTTCAAGTACCTGCGCATGCACGGATTGTTTGACGACGATATGTTCGTCTATTTTGAGAAGCCGAACGGACAGGCGGTATATAACTGGCAGTACATCGACGAAGTGTATGACCGTATGCTGGCCATCGGCGTGAAGCCGTTTGTGGAACTTTCGTTCTTCCCCAAAGGGATTGCCGCAGACAACAGCAAGATGCAGATGTGGTATCAGAACCGTGTGAGCTTTGATGAGAGCCGGTTGGGAAAATGGCACGACCTGATAAAGAACTTCACGCAGCACGTGGTGGACCGCTATGGCATCGAGGAAGTGCTGACCTGGTATTTCGAGGTATGGAATGAACCCAACTTGAACATGAATCCCAAAGCCGGATTCTTCGACGGCACCAAGAGCGATTACTTCAAGCTCTACAAGGCTTCGGCACAAGCCGTGAAGTCGATCGATGCACGCTTGAAGGTAGGCGGACCTGCTACCAGCAACTTCATCGTCGACACCCGTTTCGATGGTGAGGTCTATGACCAGTCCAAGTCACGTTTCTATTCACAGGATAAAATTAACAAGCAGCAATGGAAAGGCTCTTGGATTGAAGATTTCATCCGCTATTGCGAAAAGGAGAATCTGCCCCTTGACTTCATCGCTACCCATCCTTATCCGACAGATTATGCGCTCGACCCTGAATCGGGCCGCAGCAAGGATGCCGTGCGCTATGTCTATTCATTGAGGGATGATATCAACTGGATTCGCAAGCAGTTGGCCGCCAGCAAATACCCGAATGCCGAAATACACCTGACGGAGTGGAGCACCAGCCCAAACAGCCGCGACGTAATGCACGACATTCTGCCTCCGGCCGCTTATATCTTGAAGGCAAACCTAGATTGCATCGGACTGACCAACTCGCTCATGTATTGGACCTTTACGGATATTTTCGAGGAAAAGGGCGGAGGCGAGAGCATCTTCCACGGAGGTTTCGGCATGATCAACTTCCAGGGATTGGTGAAGCCGTCGTTCCATGCCTATAGAATGTTGCATCAGTTGGGTGATGAGAAGCTCTATTATACCGACCCCGTGTTCGTGAGCCGTTCATCTGAAACGGGAAAGATTGCCGCCCTCGCGTTCAACTATCCGAAAGAGTATGAGATAGCGGTTCCTTCCGCCAAAAACTTCAAGAACTATATGGAGGCATCTTCCAAAAAACTGAACCTGACGTTGGAAGGTTTGAAGCCGGGTGCTACCTTTGTCGTGGAAACTTTGGATAAGGAGAACGGAAACGTGTATGACGATTATGTGGAGATAGGCGCACCCCATTCGCCCACGAGGGAGGACATCGCCTATTTGAAACAGAAAGCTTGGGAAACGAAAAAAGAGACCTTGCGGGCGGACGAAAACGGGACATTGACACTGAATCGTGAGCTGGCACCGTGGACGTGCGTGCTGATAAAAGAATTATAAGAATTATCTTTGCATATCCTTAGCCGGACTGATGGAATATGCCTGAAATAGAAAAACAATTTGAAGGATTGAAATTATGAAAAAGAAAACATGGATTATCCTATTGCTCCAATGGCTGGCAGTGTCATTGTGGGCTACCGTGCATCCCTCTATTTATGTCTCCGATGCGGACAGACCGCTCGTGAAGGAGAAAATTGAGCATTGCGCTTGGGCAAGGGAGGCCTACCAACGCTTAAAGGACCGAGTAGATCCTTATGTGGAACGCCATCGGACAGACCCGCAATGGATTATCTCACGCATTGCCATGTATTGGAAAGAGGGCGAACGCTACACGCAATGCTACCTCAAGAATGAAACGTGGGAGCACGGTGAAGGCAATGCCCCCGTGCCTACCGTGCGTATGCCGGGAATGCGTACTTGGAACAAGTTCTACAACGTTCCGTTGGAAGAACGCACCCCCTACAACGAGACCGGAGACATGTGGGGAATCAGCCGGATAGACCCCTCAGCACCCAAAGTCTTGGTACCTTACAAGGAATCCGGCCACATGATACGCTCCAACAATGTGGAGATTCTGACGTTAGCGGAAGAGGCATCGTTCCTCTATTGGCTGATGGAAGAGGAGAAATACGCCGCCTTCGCCACGGATATTTTCAACACTTGGCTGGTAGGCACCTATTACATGAATCCCATTCTGGACCCCGGCCAGTCTTCCAAAGGAAAAGGAGGCTACGAGCCGGGAGGCATCTTGGGCTATTACGACTACGAGCAGATACACGATGACCTGGCACTCCATGCCGCCGCCATCTACGATTTCACCTACGATTATCTGCTCCGGCATCCCCATCCGCACCTACAGGCCATGGGAAAAGCACTGTCGGAAGTGGCGGGCACGGTCTTCAAACGCTTCATCGACATCGGCTTCATCCGCGGCGGGAAGACCGGGAACTGGAACGTGAACGGTTGGAACATGATGTTGCGCCCCATACTTGCCCTGGAGGAAAACGAAGCCTATCCCGACGGGAAGGGACGTTCGTACTATCTACACTACCTTACAACGGAATCCACGCCCTACCATGACGCCATTCCCGACATCCTGAAGACATACGACCCCGTGACCGGCCTGTGGCCCGAATCGCCGGGCTACTCCTTTGGCACCATCATCATGTTGCTGGAGTTCTCCACGCTGCTGAAAAGGTGCGGCATAGACATCCTTGCCGACAATCCGATTATGCAGAAAGCTGCCCTTGCCGTCTTCCCGTGGATGGACGAGCGTGCCAATATGATTGTCTTTGGCGATAGCCGGGGCGGAGCTGCCAACTTCGGGACATTCGAGCATCTGCTTGCCTACTATGGGCAGACGGGTGACACAAAGAACAGCGCACGCGTGGCGACGGCTCTGGAAACCGGCATCAAAAACGGTGCATACAAGCGCGAGGATGCCGATTGGACGGGGCTTTGCACCTATGTGGCTCGCCTGCCGGAGGTGGACGGAGGAAACGGACAGGAACGTATGTCCTATTCTTCCCACCATCGGCTGGTCACGATGAAGAGCGAAAAGGACAAGGAGAACCTGATGGCCGTGCTGTATGGCGGTCGCGACGGCTACCACTTGACACCTAACGGATTGGCCTTGCAACTGTACGGTTTCGGCTATGCGCTGGCACCGGATGCTTCCGGCTATGAATCCTACTGGAGCAAGGACAAACAATACCACCAATATGCTACGGGAAGTAATACCATTCTGCCTGGATATGCCGAAGGGGATATCGTGATTCGGGCGATGGAGCCGTCTGTCGAAGCCGGAAGTTTTGTGAACACGCAGGCACTGAACCCACATATCAACCTCTGCGACATGGAGGCGGGAGAGAAAAGGCGCGTAGTCACACTGGTGAAAACGGCTCCGGACAAAGGGTATTATGTTGATATATTCCGTTCCAACCAGCCGGAGAACGATTATTTGTTTCACAACGTCGGCACATCGCTGGGCTTGAAAGATGTTGCCGGAAATCCGCTTCCTTTGACGGAAACTGGGCAGCTGGGCAAGACGTATGGCGAAGGCTATCATTGGTTCAAGAAGTTGCGGAAGGTTACTTACTCCGACGATTTCAGGGCCATTTGGAATATTACTTCCGGTGAGCAACCCTTATCCATGCAGATGTGGATGACAGGGGCGCAAGGCCGTGAACTGTATGCCATGGAAACTCCTTATACCACCTTGCAGCGGGGATTGACACCTGAGAATGTCAGCATGGCTCCCTCCGTGACTCCCGCTTTGCTGGTCCGCCAGCAGGGGAATAACGCATGGAGCTCGCCTTTCATGGCTGTCTTCGAGCCGGTAAAAGGCAACGCTTCGATCACCGGAGTGAAAAAACTGAAAGCGGACGAATTGGTAGCTGCGCTCTGTGTGGAGTCGGCTGGCGGGCGCAAGGATTATGTTTTTAGCGCCACCTCTTCGGACGTCGCCTTCTCATCCGGCAAGCGGCAGGCTTTCCAAGGAACATTCGGGCTTGTCACGGAATCACCGGAAGGAGTGGAGCAGCTTTACATGGTGGACGGTACGAAAATAGCGCATGGGAAATGTGCTATCGAAGCCGCGTCTCCCGTCTCCGCTTCCGTTTATCAGACAAAGGATGGCTGGTTCTATTCTTCGACCGGAAAAGCAACCGTCAAATTAGGCAAGAAAACATATCAGGTGGAAGCCGGGTATCATCAGCCTTTGAATTAAAACAATAATAACCAAATGAAAAGCAATAGAACCCTTATCTCACTCATCGTCATGACGATGTGTTCATTGGCCTCGTTTGCCGATGACTTGAAACTTTGGTACCGCCAGCCAGCTAACGAGTGGACAGAAGCGTTACCGCTCGGAAACTCTCGTTTGGGAGTGATGCTATTCGGCGGCACCGTCGATGAAGAGTTGCAGTTGAACGAAGAGACTGTCTGGGGAGGAGCCCCCCATCGCAATGATAGTCCGAACGCTTTGCAGGCTTTGCCGCAAATCCGGCAACTAGTTTTTGAGGGCCGTTATCGGGAAGCGCAGAATTTAGTTTCCCGCAATTTCGAAACTCCCCGCAACGGAATGCCTTATCAGACCATTGGCAGCCTGATGTTGCACTTTCCGGGGCATGAAACTGCGGCAGATTATTACCGCGATTTGGATATTGAGAACGCCGTGGCTACCGTCCGTTACAAAGTGGGCGAGGTGACCTATACCCGCGAAGTGTTTTCTTCCTTTACGGATGATGTAGTCATCGTCCGGTTGACAGCCGACAGGCCGAAGAACCTTTCGTTCACCGCCTCCTTCCGGTCGCCCTTGGACAATGAAGTGAAGAGTTGGAACAAGAGACTGGTGCTGACGGCTAAGGGAAAAGAGCACGAAGGCGTTTCAGGTGCCATCCGCTTGGAAACACAGGTGGAAGCAAGGAATGAAGGAGGACGTGTAGCCGTGCAGGGAGAATCCCTTCAGGTGGAAAATGCAGATGCTGTTACCCTATACATCTCTTCAGCAACAAATTTCGTCAACTATAAGGATGTAAGCGGAAACGCCCACAAACGGGCTACGGCCCATTTGGATGCGGCACGCAAAAAGGCATATAGGCAAGCCAAAGAAGCGCACATAGCCTTTTATCGGAAGCAGTTCGACCGAGTGAAACTGAATCTGGGCACTTCGGGTTTGGAAGACCAGGAAACCCATGTACGCATCAAGTGCTTCACCGAAGGAAAGGATGCCTCCCTCGCCACCTTGCTCTTCCAGTATGGTCGTTATCTGCTTATCTCCTCCTCGCAACCTGGCGGACAACCAGCCAATTTGCAAGGCATCTGGAACAAAGACCTTCTGGCTCCGTGGGACGGCAAATACACAGTCAACATCAACCTGCAAATGAATTACTGGCCTGCCGAAGTCACGAACCTGAGCGAATGCCATGAGCCCTTGATGAAAATGCTGGAGGAACTTTCGGAGAGTGGCAAGGAGACCGCCCGCACCATGTACGGATGTCGCGGCTGGGTGCTGCATCACAATACGGACCTCTGGCGTTGCACGGGCATGGTGGATAAGGCATTCTGGGGAATGTGGCCCAACGGTGGTGCTTGGCTTTGCCAGCACCTGTGGCAGCACTACCTCTACACTGGTGACAAGGAGTTCTTGGAGAGGGCTTTCCCTGTGATGAAAGGTGCCGCCGATTTCTTCCTCGACTTCTTGGTGGAGCATCCCAAGTATGGTTGGATGGTGACTTGTCCTTCCAATTCTCCGGAGCACGGTCCTGAAGGCGATGAAAAGAAAAATGCTCCTTCCACTATTGCCGGTTGTACGATGGACAACCAGATTGTTTTTGAACTATTCTCCAACACGTTGGCAGCTTGCCGGATGCTGGAAGAAGGAAAACAGTATGCGGACACTCTGCAACGTATGATAGGACGTTTGGCACCCATGCAGATAGGCCGATATAATCAGTTGCAGGAGTGGTTGGAAGATGTGGACAACCCGGAAGACAAGCACCGCCACATTTCGCATGCCTTCGGGCTGTACCCCAGTAATCAGATTTCGCCTTATAGGCATCCATTGCTTTTCCAAGCTGCGAAAAACACCTTGTTGCAGCGTGGCGATGAAGCCACAGGCTGGTCGATAGGCTGGAAGATAAACCTCTGGGCACGTCTGCTGGATGGGAACCATGCTTATCGTATTATCGAAAACCTGTTCAAAGGCAGGCTCTATCCCAATCTGTTCGATGCGCACCCGCCTTTCCAGATAGACGGAAACTTCGGATATACGGCAGGAGTTGCCGAGATGCTGCTGCAGAGCCACGACGGTGCCGTACATTTGTTGCCCGCATTGCCAGATGCTTGGTCCAAAGGTTCGGTGGAAGGCTTGATGGCACGTGGTGGTTTTGTGGTTGATATGGATTGGGACTCCGGGCAGTTGTTGAAGGCTAAGATATGTTCCCGTTTAGGTGGAATCCTGCGGATACGCTCCTACGTTCCTCTGAAAGGAGAGGGACTGAAACCTGCCACAGGCAAGAATGAAAATATCTTTTATCAGTCAGCAGACATCAAAGAACCGTTGGTCTCTTCGGAAATTCATGCAGCATACCCCATTCTTAATAAAGTATATGAATATGATTTGATGACGGAACCGGGGAAAATGTATGAAGTCGAAAGAGGGATTAGTTTGGAGTATATATAGTTTGGGCAATATATTAATAATGGATTTTATTAGAGTGACATGAAATTTTCTCTTTCCATACTCCAGTTGAAGATAGCTGGTGGATACATTCTGCTACTGGCATTGCTCTGCGCTGTGGCTTTTCTTGTCCGGATGGAGCATGGAAAGATGGAGGAACTGGATTCCAGGGAACATTCGGCCAATATGAGAAGGAAGGCCGTCAGCCAGACATTCGAGAAATTACTGGAATTCTCCTTCCATGACCACTTCCTGCTGATACCGGACAGTGCGGGCATCCACGAATGCAGGAACAGTTGTGCGGCGGCTCTGGACGCCTTGAACGGACTGAAACCTTATTATGCGGCAGAATTGCATTTTGCCATGGACACCATATCCATGCTCCTGCTGGAAAAGGAACGGCTGCTGCATGAGGTGACGAACATCCTTTCCAGTTTCCCCCGTGCGGACAGCCTTCTTCTGAGAAAGGCTCCCGGAATCGTGCGGCAGCTACGGGATGCCGGGCAGCCGGACACACCGCCGGCAAAGAAAGGTCAGGGCCTCCTTAATATCTTTTCAGGAAGCAAAAACAAGAAGTCCGCTTATGCCAGCCGGAAGGAGAATGAGATGCGGAGTATGAAAAGACAATCCTCCGTGAACGGACAGTTCGTACGGCTGCAAAGGGATATATATAACCAGTATGCGGACTACCGGAAGAGGCTGGATGCCTGCTCTGACAGCCTGCGGTGCCGTAACCGGGAACTGAATGCGCGTATCAATGGCCTGATACATGATTTCGAACGGGCGACTGACGCGCAATATACGGAGGACATGGAAGAGACGGCGGCATTGAGAAGGCAGTCGTTCCGTATCATCCTCTCCATAGCCGTCACCGCCGTTCTTCTGATAGTGGCACTTTATCTTTTCATACATACCGATATCAGGAAACGGCAGAAGTACCGGGTGACACTAGAGGCCGCCTGCTCCCGTAACGAGGAGCTGCTGGTGTCCCGCCGTAACCTGATGCTGTCGGTGAGCCATGACCTGCGGGCGCCTCTCGGTACGGTCTGCGAGTTTGCGGAACTGATGCAGCATGAGAAGGATACCGGGCTGGTAAGGGAGTTCGCCGCGAATATCCTGCACGCCTCCCGTCATGTCATCGGACTGGCCAACAACCTGCTGCACTACTACAGACTGGAAGAGGGTAAGGAACAGCCGGAGAATACGATATTCCATCTGGGGCAGACTGTCGGGAATGCCGTGCGTGCCTATCTTCCTTCCGCAGGAAAGAAGGGACTCGGACTGACCACGGAAATAAAATCGTGTGATGTGCTTGTCAGGGGTGATTCCGGACGGCTTGTCCGGATTCTCGACAACCTGCTGTCAAACGCGGTCAAGTTCACGCGTACCGGTTATATCCATGTGGGGGCCTTGTATGGAAACGGCAGGCTGTCATTATTCGTGAGAGACACGGGCATGGGCATCGACAAGGAGCGGCAGCAAATGATATTCTCCGACTTTGAACAGGCCTGCGGTTCTGCTACGGACGGCGGCTTCGGACTGGGGCTGGCCGTCACCTCAAGGCTGGTTTCCCTGCTCGGGGGAGACATTCGTGTAAAGAGTGCGCCGGAGCGTGGAAGCACCTTCGAGGTCCGGCTTCCCCTTGATGAGGCTGACATGCAGGATATACGGCATGAAACTTCCGGCAATGACATTCTGCCCGATATCAGGGTATTGTACATTGATGACGACCGGATGCAGCTGGATGCCGTCAGAAGGATGTATCTCCGTTGCGGTATCGAGTGTGACTGCTGCACGGACATCGACGGGATGGTCGCGGCATTGCGGAGGAACCGGTATGACCTTGTCCTGACCGACATGAGGATGTCCGATACGGACGGTTATGGTGTGCTGGCATTGCTCCGCAACAGCAACATCGGCCAGTCCGGAACGCTCCCCGTACTGGCCGTGACCGCCCGTGTCGACAGCGATGCCGCCCGTTTCAGGGAGGCCGGTTTTGCCGGATGCCTGCACAAACCTTTCTCCGGGGATGAACTGATGGCGGCCACACGGGGTGTGGAACGTCCTGACTTTACATCCGTCATGGAGGGCGAGGAACACGTGGACGAGCTGCTGGATATTTTCATCGAGGACACGGAGGCCGGACTTGCCGGCATACGCGATGCGGTCAGTTCGGGCGATTATAAAAAACTCGGAAATATCATACACAAGGCCGTCCCCGTATGGGAGACGATACGGATAGACGTCCCCCTGCAGGAGCTGGCATACATGGGTTCGCTGCCGTCCGAAAAATGGGCGGATATTCCGGAAGGGCGGATCGGGAGGCTGGTCAGGGCCTTGGAGGAGGCTGTAAGAAAGGCCGTAACATTAAAGGAGAAAATGAATGGAGACAATACTCATAGTGGAGGATGACCGTACATACGCACGTACCACCGCCAATTGGCTGGCTCGAAACGGCATGGAAGCCCGTTACGTGCTTTCAGCGGAGGCCGCAAAGGAGTTCCTGGGCAATAACGGGGTGGGTCTGGTCCTTTCGGATTTCCGTCTCGGTGACTGTAACGGTGTGGAGCTGCTTGAATGGATGAGGGCGCACGGCTACTGTATGCCCTTTCTTGTCATGACCGGGTACGGGGATATACCCGGTGCCGTGGAAGCCGTGAAGAAAGGGGCTGACAATTATCTGCCCAAGCCCGTGCAGACGGAAGAGGTGCTCGGTGTCATCCGCGGACTGCTGGGAGACGGGAGGAAAAGGACGGCTGAAGAGAATTTCTATGTATGCAAAAGTCCGCCGGCTGTGAGACTTCAGGAGATGGTGCGTCTGGTAGCTCCTGCGGACAGCCTGTCCGTACTGATACGTGGTGCGTCGGGCACGGGCAAGGAATGGGTTGCACGGCAGATACACGCTTTCAGCAAGCGGTCCTCCGCCCCTTTTGTGGCGGTGGACTGCGGGGCTCTGCCGCGGGAGCTGGCCGCATCGGAACTGTTCGGGCACAAGAAAGGAACTTTTACCGGAGCGGTGGAGGACCGGAACGGCGTGTTCGCCGCAGCCAATCACGGGACATTGTTTCTGGATGAGATCGGTAACTTGAATCTGGAAACGCAGGTACTGCTGCTGCGTGCCCTGCAGGAGAAACGCTACAGGCCCCTCGGTGGGGCTGAGGAGGTGCGTACGGACATACGGCTGCTGGCTGCAACTAATGAGGATCTGGAACTGGCAATAAGCGGGGGACGGTTCAGGGAGGACCTCTTCCACCGGCTGAACGAGTTCCCGCTCCATGTCCCTTTGCTGAAAGACTGCCGGGAGGATATTATTCCACTGGCCGGATTCTTCCTTCCTCATGCGAACAAGGAACTGGGAAAGGGGATAAAGGGTTTCGACCGGGATGTGAGGGAGGCTTTCATGTCCTATCCGTGGCCGGGCAATATCCGTGAGCTGAAGAATGTGGTGAACCGTGCATGTGTGCTGGCGCAGGGTGACCGGATCGTCCTCAAGGACATCAGCCTTCCGGTGGATGTGCCCCCTTCGGATGACTACAGACTGGATATGGAGCGGACTGAGCTGGAAGCCATAGTGAAAGCGCTGGAAACTACGGGGAATGACCGGAAGGCGGCCGCACGGCTGCTGGGCATATCCCGGAGCACGCTTTATCTGAAATTGAAAAAGTACGGTCTGATTTGAATCTGTCCACATTTCTGGACACACTTTGTCCGACGGGGGATAACGGACACGGACACACGACGGGATAATAAAACTATAACATTCACATTTTTAACAGATTGGATCACTCTTTCTGTTATGGCATATCTCTTGCCTCTCATGGTTATGATAACGGATAAAGAAACATAAACAGTTTTAATTTAAAATATCAATACCATGAGAACATTGACAAATACACCGCTGTTCGGCATGTTCGCCTCCTATATGGAAGGTCCGGGACTTGTGCCGGAAAACCTTCCTGCCGCCTATGATGATTTTGCAGACCTGCTTGCCGCTCTGCCGCAGGACGGGGACAGGATAAGGCAGTTGAGGCGGTTGAACTATGCGAGGCTGGAACTTTCTTTCATGCGGCAAGCTTGTAGTGCCATGAGTGAGGGGCGGCATATACTTTATGACGTGTTCATCAACAAGACACTTTCCCTGCTGGATGCGGAGATAGAGATGATGAAAGAGTGTCTGCGCCACCACGCGGATGATGTCGGTATGGGAATGGAGCTCCGCCCGCAGGGCTGCAAGCGGAAATCCTCATTGCGCTGGAACGGTACGGACAATGACCTGATAGAACTCGTGGCCGCATTGATGGCAGCTGGAGCGGTGGATTGTGCGGAAGGAAAGAAACTGACCATTGTGGATGTCATCAGGGTATTCGAGGATGCCTTCAATATCAAGATAAACGCCTTGTATACCAAACGTGGCAAAGTGTTTGACCGCTGTACGGATTCCACGCCCTTCATCGACTCCCTGCGTAAAAGCTATATCAGGATGCTGGACGAGCGGCTTGCGTAAGGATTGTCCGCCAACAGCCGCCAACAGGCGACTTGCATGTATGTATTGTTGCGTACTGACGGCCGGAATGTTTTCTTTGCAGTCAAAAACTTCAGTAAACAAATCAGATTATGGGACTATTGGATGACTGGACAAACCGTTGGCTGGCCCGCCTGTCGGGCAAGGCGGCCGAACCGGGCAGCGTGTTCATCACGCTGGACGAGAATAACATTCCGGTGGATGTGCGCACGGGTGACGTCACACCGAAAGCGTATGAGTACTATATAGGAAAGATGGTGAAGGAGTTCGACAAACGGGGCTACCTGCCCGGATGAACGATTCTGAAAGCGGATTTTATGGATAAAGGGAAAATCCCTTCCCGGCGGGGAGATTTGGCGGACTGGTATTTCCACAAGCTGGTTCCGGCTATTCATAAACATAAAGCGGCAGGTAAACAGATTCAGCTGCGGGAGGCGGCTTATACACTGAAAGCAGGATTGAGGCTGTTCAGCCGCCGGACATCGTCCGCGTCATTACAAAAAGACAGGCGATACCGGGAGTTTATACGTCATAACGAAGCGGAAGGCTGGAATAGGGAAAAACTGCCTGACGAGAATCAGCGGGTATATGCCGTGGCGACTGATGAGGGCGTGCTGTTCTTCTCGGACAGTGAAAAAGGAATGAAAGCACGTAACAGTTATCTGCAACATCTGGCGGACGGATTTTTCAATATGACCAAAGGGGTGGAGACATTGAAACTGTATGAGATGGAGACACCTTCCCGGCAGGTGGTGGAACTGGCGGACAACTGCATCGACAAACTGGCGAAAAGCGATTTGCGCAGTGCCGATACGCAACTGCGCAAATCGGAGTTCAGTTTCACTTCTGAGAAACTGGCGGGAAAAGAAATGCTGGAAGGTGCTGTCTGTACGGACAAATACGATTTAAGACCGGATTATAACAACTTTGACCGGTTGACCAAGGACTTCAATCTGGGCATTTCTCCACGCAATTATGATGTTGCCTCTCTGCTTTATATTTCGGAAAACGGGTATGCCGGTCATGTAGCGGCGGATTATTTTCATCCGTTCAGTTATGAGTATGAGTTCAGGGATTTGGCCGGGAAACTGGGTGACAGTATCAAGGCACGGCAATCGGCGCCGATGTCATCGCATGATTTCGGCTATGCAGCTTTGCAGATGGAAGCGAGGACTATGGCAAAGGACATCCTGCAGTCAGAGTTCCATATAGCTGACGGGGAATTCAAGCTGGGCGGAAGTATCAACCGGATGGAAAAAACGGAAAGAATACACCCCACCTCCTATCAACATTCTCAAGAACAAAAGAGGGGTAAATCTTCCGGGGCAGACCATATACGAGAGATTCCGACATTGACACTGAATAACAGTCGGCGGCAAGCGAAGCATGTTGCTTCCATTACTCCCAATAAAAAGGAAAAGAAACAACTAATCATATAGAATTTATGGAAGAAAAGCAAATTCAAGCGGTGGAAAGCGGCAGTCTGTATATGACGCTGGACACTTTTTACCGCCCCGTTTATTTAAGTATGCGAGGACAGGGAGAAGAAGGATTCTCCCAATATATCAGCAATAACGTACGGTTTCATGTCGCGGGCAGGGAGTTTATACCCGACCACTGAATGTTCCATTTCGACTTCAGAAACAAAAGTCTGATTCCCACCATACTCGGAACGGATAATGCAGATTATCTGGAACGGCTCATGCCGGTATTGGAACGGGAAAGGATTCATCCTTCGGGTGTGGTAAGACTGAGAGATGCGGCATTCTGTGAGGAAAGGGGCATCGTGCAACTGTCATCATCGGCGGAACATACGGCCTTATTGGAGAATGAGGATTACAAACGACTGGGACACCGTTTCGGTATGGACTGGGACGTGATAAGGAACGGACTGGCCGCTTTCCCTACTTGTACGGCAGTGGAATACAGACAAAAAGTGTTGCTGCTGGGAAAAACGTACAAGGGAGATAAGGTCTTGGAAGAGTTTCTGAACGGTTTGACCGGACACTTTTTCGACGGAAAACGAAAGCCTGAGGAATTGAGATTCCATGAGGTGGCACCGTTGGATGCAGAATTTCGGGCGGAAATCGGGGATTGCAAGACTGTTTCACCGGATATACTCCGATATGGGATTTGCACGAAGCGGTGCGACATGGCACCTACACTAAGGAACTTTAACCGGCTCAGAAACCTGCAACTGATGCGTGCGCCACTCTCAAAAGAACAGGAACGGATTGTCTCGTTACTGGTTACACGGCCTGATAATGCACGGTTCCCGGAGACGGAAGTGAAGACGAGGATACCGTTTAAAAAGAAGGGACAGGGTATAAATATTTAATTCTTTGATATATGGAGAATAAACAGAACGGAACGACAAAAGGCGGCAGCGTATATATAACTGTGGACAAATTTTTCAATCCCGTGCATATCAGCATGAAGGGTACGGGAGAAGAGGGTTACCAGGAGTTCATGCAGGAAGATGTGGAGAAAGCATTGAAAAGCGGGGAAATGCCGGCTATGGGCCTGATGTATTATAATGTGCCCGATATGGGTATCGTGCCGCCATTGCAGGAAGGGGACAATGAGGATTACTTGAAAAGGCTGGAAAAGGCAATGGACGAGCATGGAATCATATTGCAGAGATACCAGCGCTTGTCGGAAGTGGTGTATTGCCTGTGAAATGAAATAGACCCGTTTTCGAAGGATGAGACTTATACCCGCTTGCTCACGCCGAAGATATGGACGGAAATAAAGTCGTCACCCGTAGCGGTGGCAGATATGTTGGATGATTTGAAGCACGGGAATAAGTTCTATACGGGTGTTGAAACGGACAAGGGGGTATTGCTTTTCAGCCGGAATTATGAGGGAAACCACCAATACGGGGCCTTTATGGAGGCGAATATTGAGAAACGTTTCTTTGAACCGGATTTTAAAGGCAAGTCGCTGACGGTATATGAAATTCGGGGATGGCCTTCGCTGATGGCAGGAAAAATAAACCGCTGTTATGATAGTTATGACAGCCTGCTGCCATTGGAAAAGATTCCGGCGGATGCCTATCTGGATAAATCGGCTTTGAAAAGTGTTACGCACAAAGAGGAGTATGACCTTTCACCCACATGGAAGAATTATGCCCGGCTGACGGATAATGAGAAGGGGCTTGGCCTGCTCCGGAGCATGGACAATTATGATCGGATGACATTGCTGTATATTATGGACAAGGGTTATCCAATGGACGGGCTGACAGATGAGTATCCGGACAATTTCAGTTTTCATGAGAATTTTGAAAAGATAGAAGGAGCACTGCTGGGTCGGAACAGGTGGAACATTTATGACGAAATACAGGAGAAGGCGAGAAAACTGGCCGGAAAGCTGTTGCGTGAGCATTTCCCCAATACACGGCAGAAAGTGGAGACTAAGGAAAGAGAAGTTTTACGGAACAGTAAAGGTATAAAGATGTAGAGGACAACGGAAGACAAGCAGGGGTGGAAGGCGTATTGCTGGCGGATGTAAGTGGTGCGCCTTTCACTTCTATATTGGGCTTCTGAAAGCTTTTGGTTTGAATAAATATGGAGAAAAGAAATTGGATGACAATACTTTCTGGTATGTTTTGGGGGACAATGTGCGCCAATGGGTGACTTTGATTCCGGAGGCTTTTCCGGATATGGAAATGTGCTTTACTTTGCTTCACAAATAGTAAAATTATAAATCAGATTTGTTATGGAATTAGTTGTAATTGAAAAAAATGCGTATTTGCGGTTAAAACAGCAGGTTGAAGATTTGTCCACACAGATTGAGGCCGTTAAAAAGAAATTTGGATCTGTTGAAAAGGAAAAATGAATGGATGCCCAAGAAGTCTGTCTGGTGCTGAATATCTCCAAGCGGAGTTTGCAAAGTTATAGGGAGTATGGCATTATTCCGTGTTCTTTCATAGGTGGAAAATATGTGTACAAGGAAAGTGATCTGGCTAGGATATTAACTCAAAAAGGCAAATAGGATATGGATGGGGTAATTACAAAACAGTCAGAAGAGTATATCAGAATGATGGAGATGCTCAAAAAATGCTCCAAGGAGATTTTTGCAATTCAGGATTTGCCTGTTCCTGTAGCCAATGAGGTCTATATGACTGGTGAACAAGTATGTGCCATGTTGCATATATCGAGCAGAACCTTGCAAAAGTTGCGTGATGAAAAGGGGATAGCTTATACTGCCATAGGTGGTAAGTTGCTTTATCCTCTTTCAAAATTGCAATTGTTATTGGAAGAAAATTATAGAAGTTATGTTCGTTAAATCAAGCGTTTGATTTGTATTTATGCCCCTTTTTTACTACTTTTGCAAAAGTAAGAGTGTAACAGGAAGAAAGTTGCAGCATATACGCGGTGAATTATTCGGT
>OGHY01000125.1_pt1 | contig 45056 bp, 62 predicted proteins | sample 1571541 | NCBI WGS metagenome assembly OGHY01 (sample SAMEA2581943, study PRJEB24529) | metagenome | biome: Human gut stool | place: China | collected 2011
CACATTGTACTTTTAGCCTGTTCTTTGCATGATATCGTTGTCAGTACATTGTGTTTCTTTTCAAAAACTACAACAATCATCATTTCTCAACCTCCTTTTAAATATTAAAAACAGAATCTCCCTTTGGAACTGTCTATCACTTATGAATTTTGCAGTGCCCAATACCACAGTCCTGTTCCTTCATAGTTAAATTTTAATCTTAAACTAGCCATTAAAGATGCATCATACTCAAGAGTAAATGATTGACCGCTTGCTGAATCTGTACGCCAGGTCGCTAGAGTTCTGCTTCCTCCGTTGGAATACAAAGCAACTATAGAAACGCCTCCATAATCACGACCTGCGGTCTTGTTAATGCTTACAGTAAGTTTATTGTATTTCCGCAAATTAACCGCAGAAGGAGTTGTAAGATAATTACTATCACCTACTCCGGACCATATCTGTCCTAAATCTCCAAATCCTAATGATCCAGTTCCAACCAATTTTCCAACATTTCCGCCTTTCCCCGAATCCCAAAATACAAGAGTTTCAGCAGGGTATCCCTCCCATGTTCCAACAACAGACTTATCATAAATCTTTACGGTTGTTCCTTTTTTGATAACATTTGCACTTGGCATAGAAAACGCAGGAATTACAATATCACTAGTCATATACTTCTTGGCACAACTGACTGTCTGCTCTGATGTGGTCGGAGTTTTTTTCCCTCCGGCCATTGACTGTATCCCTCCAGTTTCTTTCATTTTTGCATCCGTGCTGTAAAAAGTCTTATCAGCCAGTACATGATCTTTTGTGGCATTCCCGGTCAATTCCAGTGTTCCTTCCACAACCTCATCATCGGAGTCACTGGAAATTGCGGTTTTTCCTTTTAAAATATCTCCTTTAGCTGCAGTACACTCATCTGATCCGGCAGTTCTTCGCCCGCCTGACATTAAAACTCTTCCCATTTATCTTCATCTTCTTTCATCATTTACTACGGATTTATTTTGCATACAACATGACTGCTTAAAGCACTTAACTCTTCACTGTCAAAATCATCATTATTGGCTTTCCGGCGGATCATCAATGCGATATAGCAATTCTTTTCCGCTGTATAGGAAAGATTTGCCTTATCAGACGGAGTTTCTGTTGAGGTGGATCCACCTGCATCCGGATCTACTACCACCCACGGATTTCCGTTGTGCATAACAGTTGTATACTGAAGTTCTGCATCCCCCGGAATGATCACATAGTAATTCTGGACTTCATATGTATCATCACAGGATACCGTCAGCGTTTCTCCTGCTGTCAGCTTGATCCCTTTCTGGTCTGTATATGGGTATGACAATGCTCGCTTTCCGGAAGTGCTTATATCTACTGACAAGCCTGTTTTCCCCGAATTTGTGTACGGAGCATTGACATATTCTCCTGCAACCCAATCTGGTAAAAATTTTTCCCATACCGTAACCTGAAATTCCTTTTTATATTTTCCGCATATAACAGTAATAACCGCTTTTCCCCGTGCTTTTCCGGAAACGACCCCTGTTGATGATACATTCACCACATTAATATCGGATGAACGGAACCTGACAGACTGGTTACAATCTGTTGGAGCAATCTGCACCTGGATCGTTACGCTGGCTTCCCCTGCCTGTACACTGAATGTACTATCATTCGGAGTAACCGTCATTCCTTCACATGGAATAATTGCAGATGCATCTGAAACAGGAACCTCATTGATAAGAGTACTGTCAAAATACAGATAAATATATTCACCGTCTGTCGTTAGTGACAGCTTCTTTATCTGTTCTACAATCGTTTCCATAGTAAAAAGAGCAACACCATCCGTATTTTCTTTGATCTGCTCGTCCATTTCATTTAAAGACTGCGCAGACAATTTTGCTCCTGCTAAAAAGTTATGTGTTTTATATCCCATAGGTCTCTCCTTTTAAAAAAGTTCATTCTTATCCAGGATCGCATTTTCTGTATCCAGATGAAAGCCAAATATATTCTCGATCCAGTTATCAGAGTCTACTGCGTCCCTCTGCTCTGTGTCACAGATCCGAAATTTGCCATTTCGGATATAGATCATGCAGCCTTTCATTTTTATACTGTTGGCCGGTGCCTGGATAATGGAACGCGCAGGCGGTATGGTTTCTTCATCATGCCCATATATCACACAGTTCGTAAAAATACCAGACTCCAGTACGGTTATACATGCTTTGGAAGGCCAGGAAAGCTGATGATAAAGTTTGCAGTTATCTGCCCGCAGCCACTGTACTCCATCGATCAGTTCTAAAACGATCGTATCTGTCATATAAAGCTTAAGCGGATGGTTATACGCATTTTGTACCCTCCTGAACACACATCCGGATATATAAGCTTCTTTCAGATTTTCATATCCAGAATTTGGCTGTAGGACCAGATTTTTTTCCGCGTACCTGATCAAGGTATACACGTTCTGCCAGTCCAAACGCATTGCACCAGCATCCGCCACCATCACACTGGACCAGTAAATTTGAAATCCGTACATCCGGTGCCGAGATCAAAAACGCGGTCGGACTTCCAGACTCATTTGAACCAAGGATACGGATCGTACAATTTTCAAAATTTACTCCCAGACCAGCAGCATGACTATCCATGACCTGTTGATAACGCTGAGATCCATCGATTCGTGTTGCTTCTTTATATTCCAATCCAAATATACAGTTCTGGACTTTAATATCCGTAGACCAGTAAGAACGATTTCCCGCTACAGAAACTGTATGCTTACAGTTCCATGCCTCACAGCCATCGATCACAATACTGTTTCCATTTGCACAGATCCCATATCCTCGATTGGTCACATCACAGGAAAGATCATCTGTCCAGCCGGAAGAATAGCAGTCGCGGATCGTACAATAGCAGCAACTGTCCACCAGAATTCCAACGGATCCAGTTCCTTCGGTGTCGGTGCATACAGTTGATACATTCTGTATACAGCTGTGACACATCTTTCTTAAATTCAGCGCAACCAGACCTTTAAAATTCTGGCACTGGAATTTGATATTTTTTAAAACAGCACGATACTCATTGAATTTGGACTCCGTATAATCTGTATATGTTTCTTCCTGTGGGATTGGTTTTCTGCCATGATAAGAAACATATCCTCTGTGATAGGTGTCATAAAATGTATTCGTTTCACTGATGATACTGCAGTCTCCGTCTTTTCCTTCTGGAAGCGTACTGGCATAAACAGCAAAAAAATCACTGTTATCCTTAAAATCCAATGCTCCTCCATCACAATGAAGCGTATAGCCGCAGCCATCTAAAAAAACATTCTTGTCTATGACCAGGATCCTTGATTTCAAATAGAGATCCTGTTTTAGCATCACAGGTCTGCCTGTTTCCAGTGCCTTTAAAAGAGCCGGACTGTCATCATCAATTCCATTTCCCTTTGCCCCAAACTGTTCTGGTGTTACATAAATATCCGAAAAACCCGTTCCAATGTTTTTCAAATACTCTGCCAGTGTTGTACCATCCTCATCTCCCATCTCGACGGCGTCCACCATTGTTCGCGGATACCATCTTTCCCATACTGGACTTGCTTTTGTACCTGCATTTCGATACAAATATGCTCTTTCTTCGGCCATATTTTGCCTCCTAAAATTTTGCCAAATACGTTGTATCCGGTGTTTCATCTTGTGGGTCTACGTTCAGGCGTCCCGATATGATCCTCGCCCAGTTTTCTCCGGTCTGGGGCGCAGCACTGCTGTAAACCATGTTTGTCACACTCGCTCCATAAGCTGAACTGACAACTGCTCCTATGCCCATCAATCCCACTACAATATCTGTAATCGGCTTCTTGTAGACTTTAAACGTTATACTGCCATCATTGGAAATTCCCGTTCCGGAAGCGATGATCCCAAATGCCTTATCATATGCATCATGTTCCTCTTTTGACGCACCATCAGCTAAACCACTCACCAAAAGCGGGTTGTCATCTTCTGTAACTTCATCAACTACTATCGTCTGAACATATGGTACCTGATTGCCAGTCCAGCCACTTGCAGTAAGTGTGACCCATGTAACATTACTTAGCCGTCTGCTTATGGCAATACTCTGATTTTCTACAGATTTAACAGTCCGATCCAGTATATCCATATTGCTATTAAGGTCATCAATGTTTATATATTCATTCTTTTCCGGCTTTTTCAGTTTATAATTTGCAGTCTCTTTCATAATCTCACCGTCCTTATTTTCTCCCAGGTATAGGAAGTCGCCTGCTGCCAGGTCAATGCGCTGATATCAGACCATGTATTGTAGATATATTCATATTCGACTGCCAGATGCGCCGGTTTGATTTCCTCAATGGTAAGCTTTAAATCTGCCATGTTTCCAGGAATACCGAGCGTACCAACAAATCGGATCACAAATCGACTATTTGCATTATCCTCTATTACCTCCACCTCGCCGTTTGAATAACTTTTTGAAACACTTTCGATCATTTCCTTCGTTGTGGTTCCCGTTCCAGCAAGCTTTGCACAGATTCTTTCTCGTCTGTAATCATTTTCTTTTGTAACATCAATTGTCAAACCGAGTAAATTTTCATACCTGGACAATAACACGGATGCCGTTGAAGCAAAGCATTCAGATATCGTATCGCTTAATCCTGTTTCCAGATCGTCTGTTTCTTTAGATAAAATAGATTGCAATGTCTGCATCGTAACATTCTCATCGTAATATTCCGGGAGCAGCTTAATCAGTTCCACTTAAGCTCACCTCCGTTAGAGAAATAGTTCCAACAACCGGAACCTGACGATCTCCCACAGCTATATTTCCTATAGCACCATTTATTGTGAACGTATCAAAATCACTTACGCCAGGAACGTCCAGTAACACGTTACCGATCTTTGCGTAGCTTACACGTTTACCGGAAAATGTTAAATTTTTCAAGAAGTCCGTAAGTTCTGTTTTAAAGACCTGCTTTGCTTGTTCCAAGCTTTCACTCCCATCCAGCTGTACATTTGCTGCAATATTAATTTCCAATACGTCCGGACTAAGTACCGATACGGTTGCACCAATTGGCCGTACTGTTTCGATATATTCCGCAACTTTCCCTGGTAGTGTTGGCGACACTGCTTTATCACTATCTACAACTAAAATCGTTACTGTTCCAGGACCATCACCCAATGGTATTACTTTTGTAGCTCCCACTCCCGGTACTTCCAATGCCCATTGCTGATAGTGATAAGCATTTCCTGATGTTGCAGGCAGACGTACTTTTTCATAAAATCTTGCCCTCATCGCATCATCATTTTCTTCATCTGTGCCGGCAGTTATAATATCTCCCAGTGTTGCCGTTATACCCGATACTGTAGATAACGCCTGCATTTCACCGGAATACTGGTTTCCAATTGTTCCGTTTGTTTCACAGATAACCGCATATTCTGTTTCTGTCAAAGCTTTATTTACCATATAAACCAGGCTGTTTATTCCCCAACGTGTCCCGATCTCAACAGCCTCGGATGTGATCATTTTCCTGACTGCAGCTGTTGCCGGTTTCCTGGCAATTCCATACGCTGACACTGTACGGTCCAGATATTCACCAAGTGCTGTATCCGGAAGCACCAGATCTACAAAATTTCCTAATTGAAAGTACTGATCTGCCAGAAAATACGCAGCCGGAGCAAGGGCATCGTATATCACACTTCCCTCCCGTTTATCGATATCATCCGGAACCCGGTTAAGCATTCCCTGTAAGATATTTTCATAGGTCATATCCTCATACATCCGCTTTCACCACCTCTCTTGTCTTTCCAAAAATACTGGTCACATCAAATGAACATCTGCAGATAGTCCCGGAAAATTCAAACTTAAAATTCTCTACTGATTTGATCCGGTCATCTTTTTCCAGGGTTTCCTGGATCATGCGCTTCATTTCCGCACGTATGTACTCTGGATCCTGTCCGATCAGATCTTTCCAGTCCACTCCATAATTAAACGTGTAAATAGGATATTCAAATTGCTGCGTAGACAGCCGCTTTTGTATTGCCTGGGATAATGCCGCAAGTTCATTTACATAGCCTCTGATCGCAGTCTCTGTGACGTTATACGATCTATTTGAAAAGGTTTCTTTCGTTATACGAGTATCTGTCTGTAATCTTAGTTCTTCTGCCATTCTGAACCTCCAGATACTGTATAGGGCTTTCCTATTATTTCAAGGATATAAAATTCATCCCACCCCGTCGGTGCAAATACACGAACCTTATCCCCGGTTTTCAGCAGTGCTTTCATATTTCCTGATAGCTGCGCAGAAGGGATCATAAACCGTTCATCTATCTGTACACCCGTTCCATTATAGGTACCGATCAAAATAGCCGGAAGTTTGACAGAGTTTAAAAAGCCTTCTACGATCTGTTTTATTTTTTCATTGATCAATTTGCGATCACCTCCACTTCCATCGTGTGTACCGGCAGATATTTATGGGTAACCGATTTAACGATTACCCTGCGGTTTAATCCAATATCTTCCACACTTCCAAAAATGCTACATCCCGCCCTGACAGAATGATCACCCAGGCAGGACAGCTTTATGGTTTCTGCTTCATGGTTATATAATTTTAAAAGCAATTTCGCTTTTTCCTGTAGCTTTGCCACATCAGTGCTTTTATCGGTTTCATGTTTGTAATACAAAAGATTACCATATCGGTTTACAGACTCCTGATCGGATGCCTGTGTGGTCTGAGCCCTTCCGCTGCTTTCGTCCATCCAGGAGATTTTTACGATGTTATAAAACTCATCATCTATACTCTTCTCCCAGCTGTAACCATAGGCCAGTGAGTCCACGCCAAGGACTAACGGCAGCTGCAAATCTACAAGACTGTCAAGTTGCACTTTCCCATACACGTCCGCCAGTCGATACCATTCACCTTCCGGCTTTGCTTCTGTTTTGGTATTGACCAGGGTATCGCTGATCAGGCTATAGATCACATCCAGCCAGGTATCCTGATATTTCACTTTATCGCTTGGCACCTTATATGCCACTGTTGGCATGGTTCCAGGGATCAGGTTTAGATATTTGCACATGCTCTGTGTGACCGTACTGATATCATCCTGTCCGCCTTTTAAAGGAATAATGTCCTTTGCTTTTCCATATCTCAGCTGATCATAGGCTTTTACTTTCACTTTTCGGTCCTCACTCATACTGACCTTAAACACCGTTCCGAAGAAAATGCCGTCTGTATCACTAGTATTGGTAAGACGTACTACGTCACCATTCTGGATCATCAGTTCCCCATCATACAGATAAGAAAATTCTAAGGTAGAAGCGCCGTTATTTAATTCATCCTTCCAGCTAATATCCTGGCACATATCTGAAATTTCCCATATATTCTTATTATTTTCAACACATAACTGCATGACATCATCCCCTTATTCCGGTATGTTAAAGATCTGGCCGGGATAGATCAGATTTGGATTTTTGATCTTATCTGAATTTGCATTTGCAATCTTAGTGTAAGCTGCGCCATTTCCATAAAACTGCTTTGCGATCTTCCATAAGGAGTCTCCTGATTTCACTGTATAAGTCTTTCCCTGTGTCACTGCCGGGTTAGATGGCTGCGTTTCCTGCGGTGTCTGTTCTTTCATTACAGTATCTGTCGGTGTCTGTACAGCCATATATTTTTTACCAGGTGCCTTATACTGCATAAAAGAGAGAGAAAGGTATTTATCTCCTTCCTCTCCCCCTTTCTCAACAATACTGCAGTTTTCTACCAGGACCTTAACGGATTCATCGTCGGTCTCCCCATTAGAGTAGATCAGACGAATGGGACTTTTATTTTTTTGCGCATCGGTCAGCATCTGGATATAACTGTCTGGATCTGCAAAACTACCCGGTTCCATGTAATGGACTTCTGTATGTGGCAATTCACATTCAAAGCTGTATTCCCACAGATCTGCATAGGTAGGAATACTGACCGCGCCAGAGCCAAGAACCTGGTATTTTTCAATATTCAGTTTCTGTGTCTTTTTTATCTCTTCCGGATTGACCGGAAGTTTATAACGTTCTCCGTCATATTTAAAGTAAACACCATAGCTCATTAGTATAATCCCTCCGGTGCTGTATCAATTTCATCCTGCAGGATATCTGCTATTACCGGGCCGATTTTTTCATAATCCACTTCCTGTTTGATATCTCCCGTAAAAGTAACCTGGATGTTAGGCGCAAGTGTATTCTGCGCGATACGGGCAACATAATCACGCTCAGCCAGTTCACGAAGATAATCAACATCCTCATCTTCCAGTTTCACATTCATGCTGCCATTCTTTCCGGTACCTTTTACTGTAGCTGGATTACCGGCTGTTCCTGCAGGGATATTGCCGAAATCCATACCACCAATTCCACCGCCACTAATTAGATTAGAAACCTTTCCAGCCAACGCAGAACCCTTAGCGTAACCTTTGCTCGCAGCGGCAGTATAATCCATTATCTCCGGCTGCTTCACATACTCTTTCCATCCACTTTCACCTTTGATTGCTTTTGTCTTAGACTCAATCTTATTTTTCAATCCGTCTAATCCGGAAGTAATATTCACGGTAACACCTGGTATTTTATTAATAATATTTTCAATAGCCCTGGCCATGTTCAGTACATAACTGATACAGGTATTGGCCATATCCAAAAACAACACTTTCACCGCTGCTGTTGCATTTCCAAAACATGCATTGCCGATGAAATTGGCAAGCATAGCAAAACCATTCCATAACGGATAAATGAATGAGTTATAGATATAAGCTCCCAAAATATAAAATACAGCACCTATAATGCCGGTTGCACTTACAGACGCTCCTGTCAGCTTGTTGAATGCTGCAACTCCTGCATACAGCATGGCTATCAAAGCAATAAAGCCAATTGCCATCAGCCCCGCTGGGTTCATCGCGCACAAAGCGTTCCATACCCCCGTTGCCGCATTCAACACCCATTGTGCCGCCGCAGCCCCGTAAGTAAACGCTGCATATACTGCCAATCCCGCTGCTATTCCCAACAGGATCGGACCGATGATATCCATGTTATTGGCTATCCAGTTTAAAGCCATCAATAACGGCGCGGATGCCTTTTGAATTGCATTCATGGACTGTGTCCATAGTTGTGACCAGGTTAATGGCATAGAGTTAAATTGTCTGTCAATTTCGTTCATTGCCGCCAACTGAGCATTCTTCACGATTTCCGCCGATAAAGCACCTTTTTCCGCATATGATTTGATGGAACCTTCCGCCCAGCCCATATATTTTTCGATATTTCGGGCAATGCTCGGTGCCGCCTCCAGGACAGAATTCAGTTCATCTCCACGGAGTGCTCCAGATCCCATGGCCTGTGTCAACTGAGTCATAGCTCCAGCAGCTGCACTTGCTTCCGTTCCACCGATTGCAAACTGTTTATTGATGGACTCAACAAACCCAATCAATTCATTCTGATCTTTGAAGGCATTTGCCGCGTTAAGCCCAAGACTCGCAACGCCATTCGCTGTGCTCTCGTAAGATGCCCTGGAGCGCTGTGCTGAAGCATATACATCATTCTGCAAATTGGGATTGATTATATTACCGGCATCATCCTTATTAATCAAACCCAGACGGGTATTTGCATTTAGGTAACTATCAGATGCATTTAATAGCTTTCCACCTACATCCATAGCTGTTTTTATAGCAAAAAGCTTGCCAAGAACTCCCGCTACTTTCTCAGCCTTGGTCTTTGTTTTATCAACTTCATCCCCCAAGCCCTTAACCTTTTTTCTGGCCTTTTCAGCGCCTTCACCGGCACTTTCGAAACCTTCCTTAGCTTTCTTGCCGCTCTTCCCAGCTTTATCCAGGCTGGTTTCTACCTTATCAGCTGATGTACTGACATTCTCTATAGACTTAGCTGCCCGATCTGAAGCTCCCAACACCCTATTAATTCCAGATATGAAACCGCTTGTAGCAAGTTCAATCGTTGCTCTCAATCTAGCCATCTATTTCACCCCTTTCGCAGTACGCTTTTCAGCTTCTACTCGCAGTTCACAACTAGCAGCAATAAAAGCTTTCTCCCGAGGATCCATGTTAGCCAATTCTCTTGGGAGAATATGTAACTTCTGAAGCGCAAAGTGCGCCAAGATAAACTCCGGATCACTTTGCTTTATTCGTTTTTTACATCGTCTTTCAGGTCATTAAAATCATCATCCATACCAGACAAGTCCTGAACCGCTTCTACCAGGGCATTATATTCATTGGTATAAAGCATCTTTTTCAGGAGCTTTACCTCGCCCAGAACTCCATAAGCTTTCTGCAGATCAACGTTCTTCAGATCTGGAAAAACTATAGCAGCTGCCGTGATTTCATCCACATACTTAAAGCGATCAAATTCACTGTTGCCTTTTTTATCACTCTTGACACAGGTCCTCTGGACCTTATCGCAAATCTCCTGTTCCAGAGGGCGGATCACAAATGGCATCGGCTTACCATCTTTTCCCTTAAATCGATCAGAAACAAAAACTTCTTTTTCCGGAGTAACTTCCGGATGTAAAAAACCATATAAATCTCTTACTTCATCCATAACTATTCTTTCTCCTATCTCATATTTTCCGGAAGCTGAAATGCCTCCAGGCAATCACAATCATCAAAGGTAAAATCGGAATCAAAAGTAATTGGATCTTCACTGTCATCTTCCAAGTACGCGACTGGTATCGTCTTTAAAATTACATGGAATAAAGTTACCGTTTGCCTGCCAACAGTAGACTGTGGATCCTCATTTGTAAACTGCAAGGTAGATGCCGGATAAATACCATTTTTCTTATAACTGATGAATTCTTTCAATGCATCTGAATTCATGAAATAAAAAGTTCCGGATCCCTCACCCGTTGCTCCAGTAACTTTATGCTGCTTCATGCGGTGGCCAAGAAGTTTTTTCTCTGTAACAGACAGAGTGACATGTGCATCGATTTTTGAAATCTCAAACATTTCACGGTTCTGTCCACCACGGGTAATAAATCCCTTTCCTTCAGAACCACTAAGTGTATCATCAAGTTTCGTATAATTTGTCATCGCATTTCCCTCCTTAGCTCAGATTTACATTGATATAGGCCAGTTCCATGCTGCCTACCAGCTGGACTCCACAGTTAACCAGGACTGCATTGATTGCTGTACCGGCTTCAACCGTCACATCATCAGAGTCAAAATTCTGGATAGCGCCACGACGTTCAAGATCTGTAAAATATTCAACCAGCATTCCTTTAAAGATTGACCGGCCATCTACATTGTTGTTGTACTTGCCTTTGATATTGGCATCCCAAACAGACTGTATGTCACTGCGAATACCACATGCAGTCCGGACGGAGCGGTTCTGTTTTAAAATATCGCTCTTTGTCTGATTGGTTGTAGTCAATGAATTGATATCTGCTACTACAGTAACATTCTGACTGCGATCTACATCCAGCAGGAATTTCCCAGCTTTGATCGCCGTCTCCTGCTCCGATCTGGTCATTCGCGGACTTACATCAATTGCACCAACAAACTTCTGCCCCGTATTGGATTTCGTGACGCTGGCACCGGCCGTAATGCCACCAATCCACGCCGCAGTTTCATAAGCAGTCAGGTTAGAACCATCCGAAAGTGTAACACCCTGCACACTGTTAATAACATATTCCGAATCTGCAGTGTAGTTCGGCAGCACCACTGTCACATTCTTTCCTTCATCATCCTGTATGGATTTAATCCATGTTGCGATTGTCTGCTGAGCAGTTGATGAACCAGTGCCAGACTTCGCATATGGATATACCAGCACATCAAAATCTACTGTTTTCAACGCAGTCAGCATTGCTTCTACATGCTCATCCGTATGAGAAGCTGGAAGCTTATACAGCAACACTGTCTTTGCCCCCAGAAGTGCAAGACCAGCCAGTTTTTTATCTGCTGCTGTTGCGTTATCCGGATACGCTGCATTGTTAACTGTGATCTCATAAATCTCATTATCAGTACCAACAGATAATTCCTGCGCAAGCACTACTGTTCCACGATCTCCTGCGGTAATACTCAACGGTGTATTCGTCAGAATATTGATATACGCTCCAGGAATTACCTTGTTCTGACTTTCCCATATACCTGCCATTGCTTATTCCTCCATTTCAATATTTTTGTCGAGTTCTTCCATCTTCAACCATACAGGCTCCCTGTACTCAACGTAGGAAACACTGAACAGAAAATGAAGAACATCATCCGTTACATTTGCATTTTTCTCTTTCACATAAAAAGAGATGCCATCGGCACTGATCACATCGAAGCCCCGAAGCATCTCCTGTTTCACTTTTTCACATTCTTTTCTGTAATTTTGGATTTCTCCACCCGGAAAATATTGCACATCAAAGCTCTGTTTCACACGCTGCCGGTTTGCAAGGCACCGTCTCACATCCGTATCAGTAATGAGCACCAAAATAAACGGTGCATTCGCATTTTGAGGTATGTTATCCCTGCAGATCTTTTTAAGTTCCGGAACAACGGACCGGCACTCTGCCGCAATCGCTTTGTATAAAATATCAATCCCCACTCTCGTGCTCCTTTCTGATCCTCAGTACTTCCGCTTCAAACAGATCCGTCAGACGTTTATCGATATAGGAAACACCTTTTTCGAGCATATAGCTTCCTTTGACAAATCCTGTAGTCTTTCCTGATCGGCTTACAATTCTATGTCCGTAATTTACAAACTCAGAATAGTTTGCTGTATTAACTAGAACTTTTTTGACCCCAGAAGGACCTTTCACTGCAGGAGTTGACCTCCAGGACTTTCTCAAATGTCCAGTTTGTACTGGAGTGTTCTGTTTGATATGCCGCACCCCTTCATTCACTGCCTGATTTAAAAGCTTGATATCAATTTCTGAGAGATCTCCCATCTCTGCCGACAATTCCCTGTGAAATGCATCTATGGCTGCTTTATTTCTCCGATAATTTGAACTGTTCACGCTTTCTCATCCCTTTCCACGCGGCACTGATATTGAAAACTGTAAGGATGTACTTCTCCGACTCGAAGTTTTATCCGCTGTCCATTTCTCAACGTAACAACAGCTTTGTCACCTTCCAGGATATCTGTTTCCAGTCCGCAGAAAAGCTGGTTACTCGCCTGCAGGGATGGTACCGGGCTTCCAGCAAGGCTCTGCCCGGAAATGCTATATCGGCATTTTATGCCAGATGCAACGCATTTTTCTTCAGAAGAATTAAATCCCTCTGTATCAGTCGCATCCTGGTACCGGTAAACATCCATGGTCGCATCATACATTACAGCATATGGATTAATCATAACCTCTCAACCTCCTAAACCGGCGCAAACTGCTTTTATCCGCATCAGTCAGACCATAAATACCATCCCGGCTGTTACTGCCGCCTGTGGCATAGGTGATACTTCCTTCGCCTTCTTTGATAGCGGATATATCCTGCTGGTATCCCGTTCCTTTGACCGCTTCATAATCAATGATCCCTTTGACTTTTTTCCGGATAACCGGTTCCAGTAATTCTGGAAGGCAATCTGGATCCAAGTTACAATAATCACAGATACTGAGGATGACATCGGAGATGTCAAGATCCCGCGTGTCATCCTTCAGATTGTTTTTTACCGCAATCAACATCTCCGATTTTGTCATGGCTTCTCCTATCCCAGCTTGTGTTTGAATGCCACGATACGGATCTGCTTTGGCTCATAAACTGGCTTCCAGTTCTTTGGGATTGCCACTTCAGTTCTGGACGGTCCCTCAGTCTTTGCTACCTCAGCATTCTGCCATGCAATGCCTCTTGGATGAAGGATCATGGTCTTACGGTTGATCAGATAATCAACACCGGAACCCTTACGCTTTGCGCGATCCGTCTCAGTTGGTACGAAACCAGCCGGATTACCATTGCCGAGAGCCACGGCACCGTTACCAAAAAGGTAGGTAGTGTAAACACCATCTGCTACCGGACAGCCATCATCTACGATAACGCGCTTGCCCTGATAAAGACCGAATGCAACATCATTAGACGGCTGTACCGTTTCAATCAGGTTCTGTTTTTTCAGATATGCCTCTGTTGCAGAGTGCATACAAACACCAGTTAACTGTGCTTTCGCATCTCCCAATTTCTGCTCTGCATCAATGAATGCGGAACCAGACCAATTAGCTTTTGTGCCACTTAATCCAGAAATATCCAGAATATTGGTCTCCAGTCTTGTCTCCGCTGCCGGATCACCGCTGCTTCCTGCCGGCACAGTGCCAAACACACCTTTAAGGATAGCAATCAGTTCTTTCTGCATATCACGTTCCCAAAATCTGGCAACCAGAGATGCGATTGCCATCATCGGATCGGTTCCTGCCAGTGCTGCAGACAGATCGGTTGCAGACCACATCTTAGCACGACGAAGGATCACTGCTACGTCCTTATTGGATGTGATCTTGTTGTCATTAAGATCTGTTCCCTCAATGACCTGCTCAGACTCTCCGGTCAGGTCTTCAAAGAATGGCATATTGACCATTGGAGAAGCCTGGGAAGCCAGGGCATCAAATTCAGTATTGTTTACGATAATTCCGCTCTGTACAAGTGCGGATAACTCCATTGTGCGATTGATCACATATGGGTTAAAAAGTTCCGGGACGATTACGTCCTGTAAAGTTGTTCCTGCCATTTAAAATTCCTCTCTTTCTTAGATCTTTACTCCGGCTGCAGCTGCCAGCTGTCTGGCCTGCTCCGGGTTCTGCTTGAACAGGCGTCCCTGCTCCGTCAGGTTATAAGTTTCTTTTGCGAATGGATTGTTTCCAGGAGGATTACCACCACCGGCCGGATTATATCCGCCTGCTCCTCCAGCACTCTTAAAAAGATGCGGGGAAGCTTCTCTCATAGGCTTTAATACATCGTCCAGACCAACGGGAGCCCCGTCTTTGTCAAAGACAAACTTATCCAGACCGCCATGCTTGTAGATGATGTAATCTGCATCTGTAGCACCAGCCTCTTTCAGCTTGTCTTTTAAGGCATATTCCTTCCTGGTATTCTCTGCAGCAGTTTTAAGACCTGCCACCTCAGTTTCATAAGCTTTGACCTTCTGCTGCAGATCTGCGTTATCTGCATTGTTTTTCTTCAGGTCCTTGATCGTATCATTGGCCGTACTCAGCTCTTTCACCTTGTCATTGTAGTCCTGCTTTGGTACTGCATGCTTCGGGAATTCAGCATTGATTGTCTTCATGGTTGCTTCAACATCCAATTTACCGTCTGTGATTACTGCCTTCTCTAAAATTGTTTTTAACCATTCCATTACGTTTACCTCCATAGATTTTTATTCCCGCTCTCCGGGTATTGGGATCGTCCGGTTATACTCCCGGCAGAGTAGCGCCCAGTTTTATGCCTTATGGCAGGGCATAAAAATAACACCCAGGGCTTGCCTGCGTGCCTTACTGCTCGATCTTATTGCATTTGGTACACCGTCTTACATAACCGCCATAAGAACCGTAAGCCCGGCTCCAATGCTTTCGGTAGTGGTGGCAGCACTCTTTCTTCCTGAAAAGTCTCTGCCGGATCCATGATATAAGCCCCATAAGATCACCTTCTTTCATTTGCGACGTCGCAATTTATAGATTTATTTAATTTCAATATCCGGAATTAACCTTTCAGGATAAAATACCAACTCATAATGATACTTGTCTGTTCCTTTCGGCTCTGTCTGCTCCATTACATAACAGGTCCAGTCATTCAGGTAAATGTAATCCTTATAATACTGATCATCACCTGTTTTAATGGTAACTACCAGCTCATTTGAACTATTGTTGTCAAGCGCCATATAACCTTCGGCCTGAAGCATAACAGTATCCGTTCTTGCATTAGTAACTGTAATTCTGCGATAAATATTAAATTCATTCGCATCTTTTGATAAGTTGTAGTTTACTGTGTGTGCTGTTGAGCACCCCACCATTCCAAGCATCACAGATAACGACACTCCAAATGCTAAAATCTTCTTTTTCATCTTCTTATCCTCTCTTTCCTAAAAATGGGTACAAAAATACCAGCGTCCTTAAAGCCCTGGTATCGTATCCTTTATTCCTTTTATTAATGCTGCCGCTTTCTTCATTGCTGAATTTTCTTCGAGATATTCCAAGTCCTTTAACGTAATACCCATACTTGGATCTAATTTCACTCCCCTAAGTCCTTTTGCATGCAGAACACCGTGAATATATCCTTCATTCTGAAGCATAACAAGAAGCGCATCTAAACGATTTTCAGATATTCCAAAATACTCTGGAATGAGCTGGCTTCTGTCAAATTCATCATAATCCATAGCTGCTTCCAAAAGCTTCAATATCTTATAAATAACCTTGAAATTATCCATCTGATCATCTCCTCATCTTCCAATACGCTGCTTTCCTTGGCCCGGTGGAGTTTTGTAAACCTCTTCTATAAGACCATGTTCAATATCTCCACCAACATATCCTTTTCCATACAGCTTATCTAAATGCACCAATACTTCTTTGTCCCTGACAAGACTTCGGAATTTTTCTCTCTGAGGTTCATACTCTTCATATGTTTTGATTTGCAGAAATTCTTCTTTCAAACTCATCTTATTACCCTCTCAATAAAATCATAAATTTCCTGATGTCCATTTAACTGTTTCTTTTGATACAATCTAAATGGCTCCGAGATAGTTTCAAGCATCCGTTCAGTTTTTATGCTTCCATCTGCATTTATTGCTTCCGAAAGCGAATTTACATATACGCGCCCCTGGTATTCACTTACAAAGTGGTCTCCATGAACAATAAAAACTGTCTGCGGTTGTCCTGATGTGTTGTAATACGTTTCCTGAGTAATATCTGCATCTGTAAGTCCCTCTACCAGATACTGTTTATACGCCTCAACATCTGCCGGATGCATCATGCGATATTCAACCAAATGACCAAACTCATGATAGATATCTTCCTTTTCCGCATTCGATGCAGCATAAATAATACCATTCTCGTAATCACAGGCACTTCCGGGATTTCCCAAATCAACTGTTACATCTGCCATAACACTTTGTACCTTCGATGGTAATGTAGCATACGCTTCAATAACCGTATTCTTGTCCTCACGGACCTCTATGCCAGCTTTCTGTGATTTGAACTTTATATCTACGATTTTATCATCCGTAGCGGATGATTTCAATTCTTCTTTACTCAGAAACTGCTTCTTCCACTCCGCATAAGTCATGCTTTCTGGCACTTCGATACTATTGCCCTCTACATCCCTTGCGGCCCGTTTACCGTCTGTTGGTGTATCCGGATAATAGGGAACATCCGTACACCTGCAAAATGGATGAAAAGGCGGCATATTCTTTCCTGTTACCGCCTCTGCCACCGGATAGATCTTTCCGTCCAGTTCCCCGCATATTCCACAGGTCTTACTGTCCAATGTAGCCAGGATCTTGTATTTCTCCACACCGTCTTCTTTATACCCGGCATGCGTTGCCTCACTCATCACATAAGAACTCTCCGTATGCAACAGACGATAAGCATCAAACTTCTTGGCCTGCATCTTCTTTGCAAAGTCCTTTGCCAGGTTCTGAGGAGGTGTGCCTTGGATCATCATAGTAGTCAGGGCTTCCATGATCTGGCCCTGCAGATGATCCTTCTGCTTCCAAAGCCGATCTGAAAAGTTTGCACCATTAAATGGGTATTTCAACAGATTTTCTATCATTCGGGGCTCAATCTGGGCAAACTGGGAATGAAAACCACGGTACCGGTCAATATCATACCAGGTGCGATAATATGTATCCTTATACACATCACTCATCATCTTTTCGGATTCAGACTGATAATCAACTGCATACAGCTGCCTCAGGATCGCATCTACCTGGGCTTCCAGAGCCTGGTATCGTGTCATCCTGGCCTTAATGGACATATTATTGACTTTCTGGTTGTATTTGCCAATATTAGCCATTGCCAGATCAATAAACTCCCGAAGCTCCCCTATTTCTGCTTTATCAAGCCTTTTCTGGGCTTCTGTATAAGTCAGGCTATTTTCCTCTGCATAGCGCCAATAAAAACTTTCAACAGTCTTTTGGAGATCTCTTTTAGCCTGATTAAACGCTTTTTCCAGCTTGGTAAAATACTGGTTTACCGTCATTTCGCCAGCCTTATACGTTTCTTCCTGACGCCTTTTCCAATAAGACATTACTCATCACCGCCCTGATCAGGGTTCTGACCGTCTCCTGCTTTTGGAAACATATCTGATAATTCGCCAATGCTGCTTTCTTCCTGCGCCTTTAACAGTTCCATTTCCTTTTCCGGATCTTCCACCCATGGATGATGTGCCACGATCGTTTCATCAGAAATAACACCTTTGCTCTGGGTTGCAATCTGAGATAATTCCTGGTCATTTTTAACACTGGTCCTGGTCCAGGTCTGAACTATGGTATCATCCTTGATCTGAATATTATTTAACCGGCAGATGCACCTTATAAACCGACCAAAACCCAGTTTAAATTCCGTCTCCTGCAGCCCAGCCTTCTGTTCCAGGAGGGAATACAAAAACTGCAGCGCAACTCCGGAACTGTTTCCAAAATTTTGAGGGTCCGGATCAATACCCATTCCCTGTTCAAAGATGCACTTCCTGGTAATCTCTAAAAGCTTTTCCCTGGCATCCACTGGCAGCTCGATTGTCAGTGTAGAGACACCCGAATGATCACCGTCTCCGTCACTTTCAATCTGGATAGCCTTATAATCTTTCAGATCCCGGAGGAACTGCCCCAGATCTGCGCCACCATAATTCGTCAGTACAAAGATCACTTCCTGGATATCTTCCAGGTCATTTACGAAACCACTGAACACCTTACAGTAGGTGTCGATCAACGGCTTGATGTTCTTCAGATCATCTGTATCAATGTTATTATTGAAGAACGGGAAAAAAGGCACCTCACCAGCTCCATGCAGATAACTTTCCGAGTAATCACATAATGCCGGATCTACCAAAAACATCTGATACGGCAGCAGCTGATCCAGCTCATCTCCGGCTCTTAACCGGTATGCTGCACACTCCGTCTCATTCCAGTATTCATAAATGATATAGGTATCGCCAGTTTCTTCATCAATATTCGGATAGCTCCGAAACACTCCCAGGAGTTCTTTCTCTAAGTTATCGGACCACACTGGGATCACCTGCTCCGCAGGAACTACTGCATACTTCCATGTTCCTTTCTCATCGTGCCAGACATGTAGCCAGCCAACTGTACAGTTTGATGCCTCAATACACAGGTCCTTACATATCTTAGGGTATTTATCCCCAAGAAACTTTACTAATGCCTTGTTGGCATTCTTATTCCCCAGATCAAAAAGCGGAGGCGCTGTGAACATGTAGGAAGCCTTCTGATTGACCAACAGGCCATGGAAGTTAAACGGGATCCGGTTATCCGCATTCCGCAAAGGCTTTTCTTTCTTCTCACGTTCCTCTTCTAACGGCGGAAACATGATATCTGTTTCATTTCTGTAATACGCTCTGGCTTTGGCTGCCTTCGCTATAAAATCGGTATGCCCCTGCTGATACTTCCGGATCAGTTTCTTTATCACTTCAATGTCCATTTTCATCCCCTCACTTCAAAATCTTAATTCCATTTATTCTGCGAATGATCGTATAGCAAAAATAGCGTAGGGCGTCCAGCGCGTGATCATGCTCTTTCACTGGCTTGTCTTCTCCACGCTCTCCCGCCTTCGCATCCCAGATATAGGACGCAAACTCCTTGATCAGATTCTCACAAGACTGGTCTATAAAAATAGAACCCGAAAGCAGCAGAGTTGCCACAAATCGGATTCCATCTAAAACATCATTTTTTGCTTTCTTTACTTTGTATCCATCCTTCTCAAGCTGGGCCTTAAAGGATGCTGCCGCCGGATCCAGGATTACTGCCCGGATTTCCTCTCCGGCAAGCCATACCGTCAGATCTTCGGAAAATTCTTTATCGGTTTTCTGCCGGCCCTTATCCCTGCCAGAGTAATAATACTCCCGGCGGCAGTACCACTTACCGTCAGCACCTTTGCTCCAAAGCAGAAAAGCCGTAGGGTTCTGAGTACCATAGTCACAGCTGACATACTTATCGCCACTCCAGAACTCATGCCCTGTTCTCTGACGATATTCTGCCGCGATTGTCCCTGTATCCACTACGTTCTTGTCCTGATCGAACATATCGTAGATGATACCTTCTGCCATTGCCCAGAATCCTTCAATGTAACGTTTGAAGAATACACCATTGTACATGCTCCGGTATCTGGCTTTGATTGCTTCTGACAGGCTCAGGTTATCATCCATTGTAAAATGCAGATATAGGAGCTTCTTTAAATTCAGCCCCACACCTTTTATCTTGGCCTCTTCCTGCAGCTTGACAACCGTTTTCTTCCCCAGATATCCAATGGCCTTATCGATCCAGTTGACCTTGAACCAGTGGTACGGTCCGTCCGGGTTGCAGTTAAACCAATACTTGGAACCTTCTACGGAGCAGCGGCCCGTTGCCTGGTTCACGAAACTCTCTGGCATTAACGCAACCTCATCACAAAACAGACCAGCCAGAGTAATACCCTGGATAAGGTCCTGACTGCGTTCATCCTTACCGCCGAAAATATAAAAGTAATTCGTGACACCATTACGAGTGATCTCTACCAGGTTATCTGCTCTGTGATCCGTAACTTTGTAGCCACGGCTTCTGAGCATTAACTTAAGCCAGAAAAGAACGTTCCTGCGGAAGGATCCTATCGTCTTTCCACACATTGCAAAGTTTTGACCGTTGAATTTCTCCATTGCCCAGAACATAAAAGACAGAGACATACAAACTGTCTTGCCTGATCTGATTGCTCCATCGGCTATGATACCGTCATAATCTTTTACAGGACTGTTCGGCAACCACCAAGTAAGTACCTGCTTCTGTCTGCGGGAAAACGGCTGAAACTTAAATACCTGGACCTTCGTTAAAACTCCACGCTGTTGCTTCATAGCCTGTAGCTTTGCCTTCATCCCAGCGATGCGTTCCTTAATCTTCATCCGCATCCTCCCACAGCCCCTGTGCTTCGGTATTCAAAGCTTCCAGAAAACCATCATTTTCAACTTCCTGCTCCTGGGCGCCAAGCTTCAATGCAGCCAGATCAACCTTCATGGTTTCAATTTCTAATCTGGCATCATCCACACTATACCGATGCAGCGCATCAATAGCAGCCTGCTTTCTGGCCTGTACACGGGTCAGCGCATCCTCAATGTTCTGGATCTGCCCCAGCTTTCCACGATATTCCAAAAGATCCGTTTCCTTATCCTTTTCAATACCTTTCTTATGGCCTACTGCGGTCATGCCGGTCTCACCGACAATGATCTTATCCTCTTTATCTGCTGCGTTGCGCAGCAGCTCGATCCGCTTAAGCATCCGGCGCTCTCTGACAGTCAGAAGCTGTATCTCCTGCATGAGAAGTTTTTGCTTATCCTCCGGCACTACCTGCACCAGACGCTGCTCTTCCGGATCCAGGCAATCAAAAAGGAGAGTCTCAAACTCTCCCGTAGTAACTGCATTCTTATTTTTTTCTGGAGCACCCGCTCCAAGAGCATTTTTGTTTCCAGGCTGACCGCCTTTTCGTTTCGCAACGTTGCGTTTCCTCTTTTGCAACGTTGCATTATCCCAGTCATATCTATTCTTCCAGCTTCGGATCGTTCCTTCCGGAATTTTCAAAAGCTCAGAAATTTCAATCATTTTCTTACCTTCCAGGAACAGATCTCTGGCCTGTTTCATTCTGGCATCCGGCGCTCTGGCCATGCACCACCACCTCTCATTCGTTTGTTTTTGGGTATAGAAAAGGAGCCACGCTGGGTGGCTCCATATATAACTGCATGCGTTTGTTATATAAAAAACTGTATAAAAGTCATTAATCCAAACACAACTGATAAAACTAACCCCACTTTAGTCATTGCGTCTTGTTTCTTACTATTTTTTTCATTCTCCATATTGCTATCTTTTAGCGTTTTTAATTCTACAGCAATACGATTAACAACGTTTTTTCCTTCATCAACTTTTTGACTTTCCAAACAATCTATCAATTGTTTTAATATTAAAAAATCAGTGCCCTTGATTTGTTCCAAGGGATTTCGTAATTGATACTCAGCCAAGAATTTGCTAATAGCAATTTTATAATCATCAATATTCTCGCATTCTACTTTTATCTTACCTGAATTTATATCTAATATATGACATTCTAATAGCACTACAACATTACTAAATTTCTTATTCAATCTTTCATTTTTCATAATGCGGTTTCTAAAAAGAATATCAATTTCTGAAATACATTCATCGTAATTTCTTGTTCTAAAATAAGTTTGCAATATGCTTTTTATAGCCCCAACCGTTGACTTATACTCAATTTTATACCGTCTTGTCTCAAATGTATCTATAATCAGCCCAAAGAGTGATATATACATAAACGCAGCAAGAACAATAACTACAATTATAAAAATAATTTCAGATTTCATTTTATTTCTCCATTTTAACATTTTTCTTTCATTTTATATCATATAATAACCATTTACAACACAAAAAGACACCCTTTCTCAAGGATGTCTTTCATGCTACCTGGAATGTCCGGGTGGAGATCCCTAAACCAGGCAAATCGGAACGGAAGGACTCGAACCTTCGCTTAGGATAAAAGCCATTGCTCTACCTACTGAGCTACGTTCCAAGGGGGAGGCAACAAGCTTTCGCCTGCTGCCTGGTGGGGTTCGACGTAAGCCGCCGGCCGTATGCCTTTGGCTTAATTCATGCTACCATAATATCACGGAAGTACCCCCTTCTAGTTACCCACTTTTTTATTTTTTCTTCTGAAGCGTTCTTCTCTCTTTCCTTGAATTACTCCATATGTATAAGCTACTGAAAGCATAAAAGGTGAGCATTCACATTTATATCTATCCATTAACCCCTTGAAAAAATCTCCCATATCCGTTCCTGGATATCCAACTGTAGGCTGATATCCATTTATCCTTAATTCTTCCTGAACATTCACTTTAGGCCACCCCCTGTGCAGTATCTTTAAAAAACAGATGACCATATATCATATCAAGCACGGCAGACATAAACTTCTTGCTATAATTCTGCTTTCCGGCCTCGTGCATAACATCCTCACGGAATTCTTTAAATTCTTCCAAACTCATTTTGCTACATTCTTTTTCCAGTTCTAAAACAGAAGGTGCAATCTGATCACAAAATTCTGAATATGTCATTACGCCACCTCCCCATAAACAACCTTGCATTTATTGCTATTGCCATTGGAGAGCATAAACTCAATCACAATCGGATAACCATTCTCATTCAGCCATTCCCTGACTTTCTCCAGAACACTTCCCTTATACTGAACTGTAACACCGTCATGACCATTCCGGCTGTAAGCCGTTCTCACAATCTCATCTGTAAAAATATCCAGCTTCTGAATAATGGCACTGACTGCCTTATCATGAGGTCTGCCAGACTCGGAAAAAATACCTAACTCTTTGGCAATACCTGTGCAGTCCCACAATTTTGGTTCGTCTGAGATTACTGGAGCATTAACGGGATAACCTGACTCAGAATAAATCCTCATTACTTCTGCCGCTATGTACTTAGAATCCACTCCGGCATCATGTAACGCAGCTTTGACATTCTTCACCATCATGTTTACAGACGGCAATTTTTCCTTCTTGGACTTGTCTTGCTTTGACATCTCATACGAACCGGTCTTGCGAAGTGTTGGAAGAACTTCATCTGCGATCCAGTCCGTGAAGGCTTCTGCGTTTGGTTTATGGCTCTTGAATACCAGCTTATACACACCGCTTTCTGTGAGAAAATTCTCACCCGCATTGTTCAATTTTCGGATGTCAACTTTACTGACATCCGAATTTTTAATCTTAACAACCTGCTTTTCGTTCATTTTGGCAATGGCCATTCTTACTGCGCTGTCACCCAGTTCTAAGCATGTGCCAACGTGATACGGGTTAAATAATACCTGTCCATTCAGTTCAAATACCTCTACATTGTGTCCTTCAAAAATCATTAAATTCTGCATTGCAATTTCCTCCTTGCAATTTCTGGCGGAATCCCTTACAATACAAGGTGATTCCTGGGTTTACAGGTTTCGATTTTTGAGCAATCACGTCGGTCGCCAAACTTACCGTGACTGCTCTTTTTTTGTTTCAACTTCCGCTTTCACAAGCTCTACGATAATGTCAGTTACTGTTCTGCCTTCGTTTACCGCCATATGCTTTAACTGCTTGTGAAGCTCGTCATCCATGATAATTCCTACTCGCTTCATTGTCTCGCCTCCCTTCTATTCGCTATCGAATATATGTGAATTATAATATTTAATATTGAATATGTCAAGTGTATGTTTGCAAATTTGAATATTTTATGCTAAAATATATTCAGAGGTGAATATTATGAGTCTAAACGAAATCATAAAAATTGGAACACGCATCAAGCGTATCAGAATGGATAAAAAAATATCTCAACGAGCTGTTGCCGAAGCATTGGGAATTCCATATTCGACTTATTCAAACTATGAAAACAATAATCGAGAACCTAATCACGATACTCTAAAGCGTATTGCTGATGTACTCGATGTGTCTGTTTCGTATTTGATATACGGTGAAACTGGAAGTATGGCAACAAACACTGCTGAATATCTACTAACTCTGTCTGGATTCGAACTTAATGAAAATCCAGATGGAACGTTTACGATTTGTGATATCGAAAACAACAAAACCAAAAATTCCGTTATTGTTACCGTCAGCCAATTAAAGCGATTAGTCCTTGAAACCTCTGACTATGTCACTTATTTAACTCAAAAACTTTTTCATCAATAAGCCACCCACCACTGAGTAGGTGGCTCTTTCACAACATATCACAGTCATCCTTCAATGTAAACCAGCTGAATTGTCTACACAATTACACACTTCACTGCAATTTCTAAAATTAGGTCTTTCCGTTTTGGAAATATCAAAGCAAAATACGAAAGATAATAACAAATAGTGAAAGATAGTAACAGGTAGTAACAGATATTCAATTTTTCTGATTAGTCTATTCAATTTTGCATATTCACACCAATACAATAATTATAAAATTTTTATAAACTATCTTTTCTGCGCCAGCAGATAGAAAAAATATCTGCGGTATTCATAAAACTGCCTTCGTCCTACCGGAACATCCATCCATTCGTATGGTGTTCCCTCTGTAACATTTCTCAAAATCCACTTGTAAATCTCAGGAGAGGCTTTTCTGGCGGTTTCCTCAATGAGTTGGATATCTTCCTGCATCATAGCATTTCGGACTGCTTCCTGGGCCGTAGAGTCACCTGACAGGTTGCTCTTAGGCATGCCATCATTCACTGTTGCCTTTAACCCATACGCATTCTGGAGCTTCTGCTTCTTTTCAGCGTACTGAATGCAAAAATACTTAAGCTCATTGTATTTCGCTCTTGAAATATTATAATCACTTAGCTTTATATCCCTACGACATATTGTATCCATCGTCTTTCCCCTTTCTCACGCACTCTCTATGCATGTACAACACCGTCCCTCTCTTTGTCCTGATCCACTCTGCATCTCCATTGATTACTTTCTGGCAGATACAGCAGATTGGGACGGATACTTTCTTCGGATCATTCATCTGGTTTCCTCCTCCAAAAGACTGAATGCAGCCAACATCATCCTGCCGCATACTGTAGCGCCTTCATATTTCTTCATGATCTTCCCAAAGTCTGCTGTGGCCTCTTCCCAGAAGCCCGGATCAGCAGGACGGCCATGGTATTTCAGATAAAAGTTATAGGAGTCACACCACACGCCTTTCGCAAGCGCTGCCTGTTCTTCATTTCTTGTCATAAGATGCACCCCGCCTTCCTGTAATGAGTCTTGCGCCGTTTAAACTGATTTTCGCAAAACTGGATATCGTCCACGTAGTCATAACACACGGCATCTATCTTTCCTTCTGCCTTTCTGGCAATCCGACCAATAGACTGTGTAACTACTGCGTAATCTTTCTGCGGAGATACCAGGAACAGCCGGTCAAGCCTCGGGATATCCAGACCTTCTTTTGCCAGGCCGAAGGATGCAAACAGAATTTTCTTTCTTCCGATCCTCATATCTTCGATTGCAGTCTCCCTTTCTGCCTTTCCCTTCTTGCTGGTCATACTGCCATCAATCATGGCAGAAATACTTCGCAGCTCATCCGGCAGCAGATCCCTGATATTTCGCAGCTGTTCCAGTCTGCTTGCCAGGATCAGACAGGAATGTCCCTTCTGGCTTACCAGGTCCTTAACGATCATCTCATTTCTCTTCCTGTTTCCTCCCAGGTAAGAAAGCAGTTCGTTATAATCCAGTGTACCGTCCGTATCCAGACAGCTGCGGCTGACAGTTATGTCTGTATTCCTCTGCAGGATCCGCACCTGCATGGTCTTATCCGCTACTGCCTCATCCGGTACTTTGTAGATCACAGGCCCCAGGACTGCAAAGGTGCTTTTGATCATTCCGTCCGAACGATGTACCGTAGCGGACAGGCCATATTTATGCCTTGCAGCCAGGCTGTTCATCACCTTGTAAAACATCGTCACCTGCGTGGGGGAACCAGCCAGCCGGTGGCACTCATCCACAATCACTACATCCCATGTATACCGGAACTGTTCCAGATCCATCTTGCAAAGGGTCTGGACTGTGGCAAATGTCATATGGCTGCCAATCTGTGCTTTCCCCGCCGTGATCGTTCCCAGTGTCTCAGGAGAAAAATACTGTTCTGCCCTGGTCTTTGACTGGGTAAGCAGATCCTGCGTATGAGTGACCCACAATACCTTACGACCAAGCTCAGCAGCCAGGGCAATCCCCATCTGTGTCTTTCCTGATCCGCAGGGGCTTTGTAAAATCCCGCAGCTGGTACGCTGCATGGCCTCTACTGCCTCTTTCTGGTAATCATACAGGGGAATTGTGCCTTTATAATCTAAAATCCCGTTATCGGCTAGATGAACGCTTATCTTATCCTTCTCTGAAAGGAACTGCCTTACCTGCTTTCCTACTCCGGTAGGAACGATCAAGTCTGAACCATCCACATGATAGAGCCAGAGATACTTTGGTGTATTTGCCACCCAAAGCCCTCTGCGTTCCCTTTCCCGGTACTGCGGGTTAGGGATGATCAGATTTTCCTGCGCCCAGTCATACAGTTCCTTGGAAGCGTCCCTGATCCGTATCTCAGATCCAATCTCTACAACCATTGTTCTTTTTATCCCCCATTACTGCAAGATCATCCAGCCAGTCTTCCAACGTCCTTCCATACATTCCGATCAAGTGCCTTGGAATACTGCTCTTCCCATTATTTCGGATAATCTTGACGATCTCATAATCTACCAGGTAAATCTCCTGATCCGGATACCGGATCGCGAACATCCCACGCCGGTTTCCTGTTGTATCAAACAGCCTCATTGCATTGAACTGGTTTTCTTCCACTCTTCTCAGGCTGAATGCATCTGTTTTACAGTCCTTACAGTCAAACAGGTATGCTTCCCCATTCCTTGCAGCGATCACGTCACAGGGCTGTCCATTCTTGTTATCCTGGAAGCGGTGCACCCAGAAGCCTTCCGCTGCCAGCCGGGCTGCAAATTCTCTTTCAAACTGCATTCCGGCTGATTTATTGCTCATTTTCATCTGTTTTTATCTCCTTTTCTTCTATGGTCTAACCTTTTTTCGGGATAAGCTAACCAAAATCTAACCTCAAAAATGCCCGCAAACCCTTGATTTACTTAATGGTCTAACCGTCTAACCTAAAATCCGGTTGCATATACCAATATTTTTAAAGAAACTTTAATATTGTGATATATTTAACGTTAAATTTTCTACAATAACTTTTTCCTACGTTACGATATATTAAAAACAGGTTAGACTGGTTAGACAGGTTAGACTGTATATAAAAAAGCCAGTGTTTATGCGGATTTCAGAGTCTAACCTAAATTTTTTTTAGGTTAGACCAGGTTAGCCCTAATCAAAGGGAAGAACCTCCTGGTCATTACCCTCAACCGACATAAATCCGTCTGTATCTGTTGTATCATCATCTTCCGGAAGCCTGACCTTAATGTAACTGGACTTGATCCCATACACCTTTGTACTATGGATAAATTTCCCCTGGGAATTACGCACCAGATACCCCTTCTCTGACCACTTCTTACTCACTGCCGTATAATCAAACCCATTCTGGTCCAAAAACGCCAGAAGCACGTCACGGTTCACGATCAGCTTGTCCTCATCGATCTTGCCCCAGACTTCCCCTTTATTGGGTGAATTATCCGCCTTGGGATCCTCAAAACGCACTGGGTTCTTAGCTGCCCAGTTGAGTACCTGCTGGTAGGCACGTTCCGCCACATCCACATCAAAGTTACTCTGCAGGTATTGTTTTACCTGGCTGACCTGTAAAGCCCGCTCTTCTGGAAAGAAAAGCTTCACTGCGATCTCATCGGCCAGCAACATACAAGACATTGCCATTGCCTGTTTATCCGTTGTATCCAGCTTACATAACTGCTCAAATATTTCCCGGTACCGGTCCATGATCCGGTTTAAGTCCGTTTCCTGTATGTACTCCACAAACTTCCGTCCTGCGTATCCATAATGCTCCTGGACCACGCTGCTGACATAATGACCGTCTTCGATCAGAGGTCCGTCAATGGCGATCTCGATTACACGGTTCTTGGAACCTCCGCCGGAATTTACCTTTGTGATCGGTTCCTCGCCTGTAAAGATAAAACTGTTCTTCCAAGTCTTGGTATCTTCCACTCCGCCATAGGCCCTGGCACGGCCACGATCCACACCTTCCGTGATCTGGTAGATCAGCTGGTCGAAATTCCCCTGCCATTTATCCTTGATGGTCTGCAGCTCATCTCCGGCAAAAGGGATACTGCATAAAAATGCGGCATTGCGCATAATGGCGTTCTTTGTCATGTTCATGGTCTTTACCAGACCGCCCATCTTAGGATTGCCCCAGATGGACATTGCCACCATGAGCGCTACTGTCTTTCCGGTTCCGGTCGTTCCCCATAAATGCAATACAAACGGCAATACCTTAAGAGGTTCCAGAAGCACGGAAGCAAAGCTGGCGGCCATCATCATGCGCAGAGGTATATTTTTACGCAGCTCCTTACAAAGTGTCTTCCAGGCACCAAAATCGCCTTTCTGGGTCACATTCCGAAAGATCACCTCATAGTCCATATCTCCCTCATACCGGATATCCTGGGCATAGGGCGTAAAGCTGCTCCCCACCCAGCCAAGGCGGTTGATGGATTTTTTCGGTTCCAGGGTAGCCGGGTTCAGTCCCACACAGTCTGAGATATAGCGCACCAGGCTCTTTGCGTTATCACTGGTCACCTCGATCCCGAACTGGCTGAGCGCGTCCACGATCTTATTGGCATTGGCACACACAGCCCTATCCACCGTGATCTTCTGCCAGGTGGCTGACTTAAAATAGGCTAAAGAGATACGCTCCTGTGCGGTATCCACATTTTTTAAGATCTCCACCGGGAGGATCGGGTGGCTGCAGGCATAATAAGCAACCGGCATGGCATTTTTGTCATAACGGACGGTCTTTACCCCCATATCCGTTGCATCCCATTCCCCACAGTTGAGCTCTATGGGCTGGTCCGTGAACCGTGTTACTTTCCCGGTCTGCTTCTGTCTCTGGGAATAGTCCAGGACAAACGCACGGTACAGGTTGTTAAACTCTGGCCTACGCTTCAGCTTCCCTGCTTCTTTCCGCAGTGCCTCCACGTACTGGGTCCGCTCCACGTTATCCTCAATCTCAAAGATCTGGTAAAATATCTCATCCGGGAACGGATCCAGGCCAGACAGCTTAGATATACCAGCTAATAACTCGTCCTTCGACTTTTCCAATCTCTTTCACCACCTTCTTATCGGCATATACTTCTTCCGGGCAGTCCTTAAGACATCCCAGCAGATATTCCACATAGGTCAGATTGCCAAGGCCTTCCCAGAAATGCTCGTTGCGCTCCCTGATGGCCTCACAGAGCAATCCTCTGTATACGGTCAGCCATTTTACTGCTTCCTGCACAAACTGCCCTAATTCCCGCTTATAGCGCCTCCTCTTGTCTGCTTCCCGCTTTTCCCTATAGGTCACCGGCTCATTGACTGGCACCCCGTAAGCCTGCGCCAGCTGCTTTGCAGCTTCATAATTACTGATCCCGTAATAGGCCGCCACAAACTTGATCTGATCACCACCGGAACCGCAGACAAAACAGTAATACCCTTTTCCATTGGGATAGATCTTCATGGAAGGATGGGTATCCTTATGGAATGGACAGAGGCATTTTCCGTTTAAAATATGCAGGCCGCAATATTCCACGGCCTGCTGCATACTCACTGCATCTTTTATCCTGCTGTAAAGCTCCGGATCACATGAACGGGATGCCTTCATCACCTGCGCCCTCCGGAATATTCATGAAACCATCACCCACAGGAGACGGTGTTTCTGCCGGCTTCTGGACCGGTCCTTCTGGGAGCAGTTCATCCTCCGGTACCTCTGCATCTGCCAGGCCCGCCACGCTACGGATCTGCCACAGTTCTGTAACAATAGGGCGATTTCCGTTTTCTGCCTCATACTGCCTGCGCCGGAAAATCCCTCCAAATTTCTTTCCTACCAGTGTTTTTTCATTGTTTTCCTTATCCCACTGGAAGGTAAAGTTATTGGAACGTTCAATGGAAGTGATGATCCCCTTGAACCAGGAAAGTCCTTTTCCTTCCATGTTCTGCTTGAACACACCGCGCCATTTTGCGTTAGCACTGTTCTGGGCCTTGTCCGCATTATAAAGCTTCTGGTAAAAGTCTTTCTGCTCCCCCTCTGCCACATCAAACAGGATCACAAACTGCTCATTCCCATTCCTGGATGTCTGGGTCGCCACCTGCTTGATCACACATACATACTTTCCTTTTGGCAGCTGCTGGGACTCCCCTGTATACGCTGCTGCCTCATCATATCCTGCCGGTTTCTTTATCATGACTTCTTATCCTCCTTGGTCTTATGCTTTTCCCATCCATAAAAATCCCGGATGGTATCATCTACTGATTTCAGGTTGTTTTCGATCTCTGGCTCCGGGAACATCTCTTCCGGGGTCTTTGTGATATCGGATCCGTCCGTAACAGTCCGGAAGAAATGGTTCCCGTTCTCACTCATGCACCGGATGCAGATCGTAACCATGCCTTCCAGGCACACCTTCCGGTCCAGCTGCTTTCCAATGGTCCTGAGACGTGAGATACCAAAATCGTCCGTATCCTCGTGGAACATGATGTAAACGATCTTGTCCGGAACTGTCACATCCGTCTTGATCCGCTTCACCAGGCCATACATGGCATCCGCTATGTCGTCGTACATCTCAAAAGACGCATTCCCCTTTTTATTTCGGTGCTGTGACATAAAGAGATGGGTCATGATATATCCGGCATCATCGATCACATAGGTCTTTTCCGGGTTCTGGTTGATCGTTGTGATGATCCGGTTAATATCATCACTGCATCCGGTCTTCTTAAAACGCTTCTTAAACGGCAGCTCTTTCCGCTCCGTGTTCAGGAGCACGATCTCATCCTCATCAAAAAACTTAAGGCTGCGGCTCTTCCCGCTGCCGGATTTTCCATAGATCAGTACTGGTAATCCCATAATATCCTCCTTAATACGGCAGCGTCTCTGCTGCCTCATCCTCTCCTGTTTCCTGCTCCTCTTCCTTTGGAAGCCAGCCCTCTTCAAAGAAATCCAGCCCTCTTAAGTACCGGAATATGGTATCTTCCGCCTTTTTAGAGACTTTTATGATACTGGTCCAGTAGATCATCGTGTCGCTCTTAAAGTAAAGCGTGGAACCGGCCGGGGAAACACTGGGTCTTCCAGGCATACGTTCCATACCCACTTCAAGCTCTGCCGGTGACATCATCCCTGCTGCATAGGACTGCAGCACGGTCACATAAGACCGGTCACTGTTAATCTGGTAAACAGCCAGCTCATGAGGTGAGCTGTAAAATACCAGCGGGATTTCGCATGCAAAGTCTTTTGCTTCCTTCCACTTATCATAAGGATCCTCATAGCTTACCTGGTACTCCATCTTGAGTGTTTTCTCGTCCAGGCGGTACCGGTAGCAGGTCTCCTCTTCCGGCATGTCACCGATCAGCTCCACAATGGCTGCCTTAAACTTACTGGTGGCATAAATACTTTCCACCCACACGCCCCAAAGACTTGCATGTACCAGGAAATGCCCTTTTACATTCCCAATGAACAGTCCGCTGGATGTCTTCAGTGCTGACTTCATGGCTTTTTTAAACTCACTTATCTTCAGAAACATCTCTGTTCTCCTTTTCTCTTGCTTCATTCCTGCGCTTGCTGTCCTCAATGTTAAGGTGGATATAGTCCAGCACGATCTCCATTTCTTCACAGCTCAGGCTCACCGCTCCGGTCACCATTGTCTTCGCTACCTTGGCTGCGATCTCCATTAACACGGACATGCGGTACGGTACGATCTTTCCATCAGATGTCATCAGCGTATCCTCAGGCTTTCCCCGCGTGGCTCCAGGTGTGCCCATTCAACGGCTTTATTCTCTAACAGCGTCCGGATCGCCTCGTTATTCGGAACCGGTGGCTGCGGGATCAGGAACCTTCCCGGTATGTCCTCCAGAAGACCGTCAATGACCAGCGGCTGCAGGCCGCCGTTTTTCTGGATATTGAAACTGAACAGTGCTGTCTTAAACTTTGTCTTTCCCATTTCACGCATGTTGGCTTCCAGGTTGTTCTTCAATGCCTGCTGGCGGTTCTCCAGTGCCTTCCGTCTGGCAGCCAGGCGGATTTCCTCTGTCCTTAAAGCTTCAATATCTGCTTTCATCCCCATGATGATCTTGGCGTAACCATCCGCCTTATCTTCGATCTCGCCCCAAAGGCCTTCCATTGTATCCTGAAAAGTCTGCTCATCCACTTCCGGATCATACGCCAGTTCCTGCAGCGCAAGAAACTGTTCTGTTAATTCATAAAGTCTCATCTTGCAATTCTCCTTCTCCCTCCGTATAATGAGGGTGTACAATTTTTTTGTTACCGGACCTTCCGCAGTTGCCGCTGCCTGGGTCCTTTTTTTAATTTAAACCTGTTCATCAATGCCACCCCCAGCATACAAATATCATGTATCCCACAAGCATTGCTGCTGCCATAGCTGCTATCATTGCCGGAATAGCCTGATAAACTAAATCAATGATCCAGTCATTTTCCGCTTCAACAATCCGCTTTTTAATGATGACCACTTTTCTATGTCCGTCTATGGAAGTAACTACGAAGCTATGCTTATCAGTCACATCAACACGACTGCCTGGCACCGATTTAAACGCACATCTTTCGATGTGATTCTTTGAAATTTCTCTTCTCATATACACCTCATTTCAATGGTCTAACCTGACCATAACGACCAGCTTCAACTTTTGGAAAAGCAGCTGCTTTTCTTTCCCGCGTTCGCTCCGGTGGATTTATTTCCATTCCACTATTAACCCATGCCTGAATATCTTCTGGCAGTGTATCAAGGTTGATCAGAATCTTGCGTCCACGGTGTACACTCTTTACAGTCCCCTGTGATACAAGAGCCCTGAAACACCGCAACGTGACTTTGGTTTCTGGATCCTGACCAACCAGCCAATCATATGCTTCTGGTATTCCTCTTAACCGTGGAATATTGCACATGCGCTCCACCTCCTTCCGTATCTCTTATGTATAGCAGTTGTAACAATCGATCATATCGTGAATATCTGCCAATTGTTCACGGTATAACTGTTCGCCAAACTCAGCTACCAACTTCTGTTCCAAGTCGTCATAGACAACTCTTTCCAGGAAACCATCAATATGTAGGCTATCAATCTTTCTTTTGATATGCCCTGCCAGCTCAACCTTTTCGTAAAGGGTAAGTTTTGTCATCATTATCACCTTGCTTTCCCATGCTTTTTAACAAGTTATCAATGCTAAAGCTATTAATGACAGCACTAATGCAACTAATGACAATATCAAACTCAGCTTTGACAATTTATCGGGATTAGATATTTTGTTCATCAACTTCTCTCCAATTAAGAATATCTTGGCAAAATAACATGACAGAAAAACTGAAGCAGTAATACAAGAACCGACAATGCAATTCCGATGTTTGCTGGATCTGTTTTTCATTCTTTGCTTACTTCCTACTCCATGCCATTACCAAAGACATCCCTGCGCATTTTCAGCCTCAATTTCATTTTTGAGAACCAGCGGCAGGTCATATCCTTTGATAATGCTAATTGCTAAATCTGTCTGACTGCGTTTAATTGCCTTATAGGTATTCACGCCAAACTCACGCCGAAGCTGATTGTCAATGTCCGTATAAACTTTCTGACGGATGGAACGGTTCTTGTATGCCGGAGCATCTTTGCCACCCAGCAACGGGACTACCTTCTGATTCTTGGCGTATGTGATTTTCTGACACTCAACGCCTAACAGCGGCAAGTCTCTCTTGAACTCCTGCAAGTCTTTGTCGATGGCTTCAACCTTCTCCTGCAACTCCACATTTCCCTGTGCCAGAATCTGAATCTTTTCCTCGGTACTCAGCTTAAGTGGCTGCTTCTTCTCGAAGTAGGAGTCCACCAGATGGTCATATACTTCCCATGCCTTGTCCGTGTTTAAAGACTTGGCGTGAAGGAATGCTCCTTTCTGGGTCCAGAGGTATACTTTATTTAAGTTCGTTGGCAAATCGTGAATTTCACGAAACGCCCTCAGCTCATCTCCAGTTAAGCAAATATAATGCTTGCCTTCGTTGTACCGTTCTTTGTTATGATTGAAGTTATACGAGATCGTTTTGGAATCTGTCTCATACGCTTCTGCAATCTGCTGTGTTGTCAACACACGAATGTTTTTATACTCTGTGATTTTTAAATCATTCACAACACTATCTCCCTTCCATATCTACTCCAGTAGTTTTTCAATCGGAATACCTAACCAATCTGCAACTTTTTTTACTTTATGAATTCCCGGTTCGTTGTCGTTCCACTTGCAGATACTTCCATTTGAAAACTCTAACTTCTTTTCTAATGTAGAAATCGAAATTCCTTTTTTCTCACATACACGTTTTATATTGTCGTAAATCAATCTGTTCACCTCCTTATTTCTGCATTATACTTCAGAAAACTTTCTGTTTTTATATTGACTTTTTACCGAAAATATTCTAATATAAAGTTGTCAGCTTAATAGAATATTTTCAGTAAATCATCTTGAATATTTATAGAAAACTTTCTGTAAGACACTTCTAATTATACCGAAAGTTTTCTATTTGTCAAGTGTTTTCTACAGAATATTTTCTGTAATTATGGAGGTTTATTTTGACTACATTTGAACGAATAGAAGAATTAAGGCAAAAAGCCGGATTATCACAAGGAAAACTAGAAAAAGAATTACACTTCTCCAATGGCAGCATTTCTAAATGGAAACATAGTACCCCGACATATAAACGCTTGCAGAAGGTTGCGGATTATTTCCATGTCTCTGTTGAGTACCTTATGTCTGGCGAAGAAAAGCCAAAAGAAAAAGCCCCAGAACTGACCGCCCGGGACGAAAGGGATATTGCAAAAGACCTGAACAACATTATGGAAAAACTTACATCTGGCGAGGCTGGACCAGCCAGTTATGACGGTGAACCTCTGGATCCAGAGGCAGCTGCTCTTTTTAAAGATGAGCTGGAAATTGCCCTTCGCAGACTGAAACTGATTAACAAAGAAAAATATACTCCCAAGAAGTACAAAAAGTAGGTGGGCATTATATGGAAGATTTAATGCGGGTCAAGCGGCTCGTTGCGTACTGTACCAAAAAGTGCGGTACATCCAATCCTTTTGAAATTGCAGACCAGCTGGGGATTCTTTACCAAATTGGAAACTGCGAACATGAAGGATGTTACATGTTTTTAAAAAACCACAGATATATTTTTTTAAGTAATCGTCTGGACCGGACTGAGTTGAACTTAGTCATGGCCCATGAGTTAGGGCATGCACTTCTGGACCGAAAAGCCAACTGCTATTTTATCCGGAACAAAACGCTGCTCCTGGTCTCAAAATTAGAGCGCCGAGCCAATCTCTTTGCGGCTTATCTACTAATATCAGATGATATGCTACAAGATTATACCGGATACACTCAGGACCAGTTCTGTCAGTGTACGGGATACCCCAAAGAACTGTTGGAATTAAGGCTGAAATAAATGCCAATACTTATCTTTAAACTATTTTACACAGAAAGGAAGTGTTCATATGCCATTATTAAAAAATGATCAGTATACATCTGAAGACTACTGGAATCTACCGGAAGGCACCAGAGCAGAACTCATTGACGGTAAATTCTACGACATGGCACCACCCAGTCGAATCCACCAAAGACTTGTTTCTAAACTAACATCTGTTATTGATCAGTACATTAGTAATCATCACGGAAATTGTCAGGTATATCCTGCTCCATTTGCTGTTAATCTTGATGCTGATGATAGAGACTGGGTAGAACCAGATATTTCTGTTATCTGCAACCCTAATAAGCTTACTGATCGGGGATGCTCCGGAGCTCCGGACCTGATCATAGAAATTGTATCTCCTTCCAGCCGCAAAATGGACTACAATTTTAAAAATGCTATTTACTCAAAGACAGATGTTCGTGAGTATTGGATCGTTGACCCATTAAAAGAACGGGTTACGGTATATTACTATGAAGAAGATGCCGCTCCTACTATTTATACCTTTATGCAGCCAATCACTGTAGGCATCTACAAAGATTTAACTATTACTATTGCAGACTTATTAAATTAAATAGTAAAAGACCGCCCCTACGCCAATAGGAACGGCCTCTTACATAGATTTCTCTTACCAGATTGCTCTGGATTGATTAATCACCTTCAACATGTGAATTATATCATTTCCGGAACATCCTGGCAAGGGTGTTATTTTTTTACACTTTTTTAGGAGGAATGACTATGGCAAGCGTAAGAAAAAGAGGAAATTCATATCAAATCACTGTATCTGTCGGAAGAGATATGTATGGAAAAAAAATAGTAGAAACAGCGACTTTTACACCGGATCCAGGAACAGGGAAGCGTGAAGAAAAACAGGCTCTTAATCAATTCGTAGCTGATTTTGAAAAACGTGTAAAATCCGGTGCAAATATTAAAGCTGAGCGAATGACTTTGCGGGACTTATCTGAAATATACTTGAAAGATATGGTCCCACCACTATTGGCCCGAACAACCTATCATGATTACAAAAAAAGACTTGAAATGCGGATACTCCCAGCCATGGGACACATTGCGATCAATAGCATCCGCCAGAAAGATATTAACGATTACAAAAAAATGGTAAATGATACCTATGTGAGCCCGTCTACAAAGAAACCACTCTCTCCTGCTTCCGTGACCAAAGACTGCCTGGTTATCAGCGCCATGCTTTCATATGCCGTATCTGAAGGATACTTGGAACTAAATAAACTGATATACTCTGGAAAGGTTTCAAAGCGCCGTAAATCGATCGCAGATACTAAACCACAGTATTTTACCGTCGAGCAATTAATCCGTTTTATTGACGCTTTAAATCATCCTATAGAGGTTGTTCATCAAGAACATGAAGTTATCCGAAGGGGGCAATCTGTAAAAATAAAGCCTTACACCCAAACATTTACTGTAAAGAATAAATGGAAAGTATATTTTTACATTGCCATGTTCGTTGGTGATCGCCGTGGTGAAAATATATCTTTGACTTGGGAAAAACTGAATTTTGAAACAGGGGAATTATATATCAACCAGTCTACTGACTATGTGGACGGAAAAATGGAGCTTAAATCTACAAAAACACATAGCGAGCGCTGCAATACTCTCCCGCCTTTTGTTCTGGATGCTGCAAAAAAATGGAAAACTGAGCAGATCCAGGAATGCTTGAAAATGGGTCCTGACTGGAAAGGCTATCGAGGTGCAGATTATGATAAGAATTTTATTTTTACTCAAAACAACGGTAGCCAGATGCACATATGCAGTCCTGCCGGAGAATACAATCGTATTATTCGTCTTTATAACCAGTACATTGCTAAAACACCTGCAGAACAGCTTCCAAATGTATCACCGCATGGATTACGGCATTCTGTAGCTGCATTGCTTATATCTGAAAATGTGGATGCGCGTACAGTGGCCGGTATCCTTGGACATGCTAATCCAACTACCACCCTCAATATTTACTCCTACTTTTTTAAATCCAAGGGCAATCAAGCTGCTAAAATTATTGAAGAAAAACTGGTACCAACAAGCCTTTTTTTGACAAGATAAAAAAAGGTCTGGTAGTCATTTGGTAGTCATTTGAGATTTTCAACAATATTATGTAAACTATTTCAAATTCAAGAAATAAGAAAAACCCTTGTAAATACAAGGGTTTCAGGCAAAGCCACTGGCCGGACTCGAACCGGCGACCCACGCATTACGAATGGGGCTCTATGCGAATAAATATTCACAAAAATATGATAATTGCTGATAAATTCTTGTTTTTATATTGCATATATACACATATAGTTGCATATAATTGCATTTCGTGACGTTTGAATACACCAAATAACACAAATTGGTAGTCAAATGGTAGTCAAAATTGGGCTGGGTTTATTTCCAGCCCCTTCTTAATTTTTATACAATCCATTCTCCTCTGTGCAAATGTCTCCGGCAATTTCAAAAGCTTTTAATGCAGTTGTATCACTTACAAATTTCCCTACATTCCAATTAGATTTTTCTTCCATTTCCATTGCCAACCACATATAGTAAGCCGCTTTCCACGACTGATACAATACCCCAGAACCTGCTATCATATCTTTTACCCCCATATCATATGTAATATGACGATACAATAACCTTTTTGATTGAATCATACAATAGTCGATATAATGACTATATCATCTTGCAAGACCCGGATAGCAGAGAGCACCATCCTGATCCGGGGTAAGGACTACTGGTTCAGTTGCCATGCGACCGGTCTGATCCAGGTAGTACCACTTACCACTGATCGTCTGAAGGCCTTTGAGCATGGCACCATCGGAGCCAAGGTAATACCAGGAACCTTTGTACTGGTACCAAACGTCATGGGCCATAAATCCAGCTCCATTAAACCAGTACCATTTGTCTCCGTCCTGGTACCAGTCGTTTCTAACATAATTTCCAGAACCGTCTTTTAAATAGAAGCGCCAGCCGCCATTTTCCTGCTGCCAGCCGGATTTCTTTACTGGTTCTGACAACGCTGCCTTGAAGTCTGTCCATAACTGCGGCTGATCCAGCATCTTACGGGGGCAGTGCTTGCGCTTTGCGTCATAGTGCCGGATCACATGATCGGCCCCGATACCTGTCTCCGCCACGATCTGGCGTACAAGCTCCACGCAGTTTGCGCGGGCGGTATCATAGTCGGAGTCTGGGTTGACGCAGATCTCAATGTTGATGCTGTTGGTGTTGGTTACTCCTGCCACCAAAGGCGTACCGTATTGCCTACCTACTGCATAGGCACCGTCTCTGTAATCTAAGGTTTGCACTGCCACTTTATCATCTACATACCAGTGGACAGAGGTGGACAGGTTGCCGTTCCGATGGGCCTGAGCGTGTTTGAGTGCGCCTGCACCCTTACTGTAATTATCTGTCTCGTGGATTACAATCCACACAGGGCGGTTTTGTCCTGCGTAACAATTTATCTGCTTAATCTCTTTTCGTATCTCCATAGCTTACCTCTCCTGCAACACTCTTTTTTCCAATGCTTCCAAACGTGTAACAATATCCTGCTTATCTTGTTTCGCTGAGTAAACAAGATATTTCTCTGGGTTTTTCATCACATCCTCAAGATCGATCTGTGATTTTTCTTCTCTAAATTCGTTGTAATCATATTCCAGATATGACGTTGTTTCCTCATCGTACTTTTCTGTTTTTTGTTCCTCGTTGAGACATATAAAAATGTAAACAAAGCCCCCATCATCCACCACTTTAACAGGTGGCTGTGGATCGAAAAACCTTGCTTTTATCGGCATATGATACCCTCCTTTTACACACACGGGCCACTTCCCGGACTTTATATTTTGCTACAGTTCTAAAGCTGTTTGTATTATCAAAAAATCCCTTATACGACAGACACCGCCTTGCCATTGAGAGCGGTATGGGCTTATGTGTTTTTATTTTGCGGTATGTCCTCATATACACCCGCCGGATGCGTTTCCAAACGCGTTTTCTTATTGTTACATGATCGCGATAGATCTTAAATCCCATCATATCCACAACTCCGCATGGCTGTATCGTCCATTCCTGTTTTATGGTAATCCTCATTTTGGCAGCATAGGATACAATTCTTTTTGCAGCCATATTGAGCAATTTTGCATTTGTTCCCGTAATGTAAATGTCATCCATGTAAAACAACACATGCTTTACCAGATTCACTCTTTCTGCACCTCCTGCTCTCCGCTTCCTGATATGGTACATCCGCTCTGATATCTCGTGATAAAGCTGAGACATATACAGGTTGCAGAGAAACTGAGATAGGTAAGATCCTATACTCAATCCTTTCCGGAACGTTTTAAGGAGCGTATCAACAAGCCACAAAAGCGGATCATTTTTAATGTACCGGGAAAGAAATTCCATCATTTTTTCTCTACTGATACTTTCAAAGCACTTTTTGACATCGAATTTGCCATAATAGCGCAGGGTTTTATCTCTCATCCATTTATAAATTTTCTTCATTCCCCTTACGGGGCCGCGTCCTTTAATGGATGCATATTGATGGACGCCGATCCGAACGCCTATTGGTTCTAATGCATTTACAGCAACATAATCATATATTTGCTGCTTTACATCCTGGATTCCTATTTCCCTGTTTTTCCCACTGGACGGATCCTTGCGCTTTTTGTACCAAATAGGCGGGAATTTAGGATTTCTGGCAATGATCTCTGCGTGAATATCATTTATCACACGCTCAATGCACCAGTCTACCGCAATCCTCCCTCCCCGGTATAGCAAATAATATATCTGTTCCGGAGACAGGATGGTAACACTTGACAGCAGCCGCAGCGTGTCGCGGCGTTTTAATTTATCTGCCAGGCATTGATGCACTGATTTTAATATCAATGCCCTATCAGTTATATCTACTTTTTTACAGTATTTTTTCATATTCTTAGACCTTCCGATTTTTCTTCGATTATCTTTGCGATGGTTTTCGGTTTTTCTACTAGCCACAACACCGGCCTACTGCACCGGTATTCCTTCGCCATTTTACTGGCTCCGGCGGGCCTATAAAAAGAATTTTGGACATCTGCCTGAGAACCTTTTGGTTACACTCTTTTCCAGTGCGAAACATGGTTCAATGCCGCCAATGCGGAAAAATAGATAGATAATATCAGCCGCCGTAGTTCCAGCCAGCCCTGCCAAGCCTGTTCCTGCAGTTCAGGTACGCACAACCAGCGCTCGAGCCGTTCCTGAGATTGCCGCCACACCATGAGTCCTCTATTTTAGGGGAGATCCCCTCTTTGCTTCGCAAATTCACCCCCGACGGCCTTCTTTTAATCGCAGCCGCCGTAGTACCAGCCAGCCCCGCCAAGCCAGTTCCTGCAGTACAGGAACGCACAACCAGCGCTCGAGCCGAGCCAGAGATAGCCGCCCTGCATAAATTCACGGGTTCCGGATGTGGATGTCCCGCCGGAATAAAGCATATCTCCATACCCCTGAGTGCTTCCACTTCCTTTTTTGGCCACAAACCATGCGCCGGTCTTCTTGTCCACTGATATATCTCCTATCCAAAAATCCTTTCCGTCCGGAAGCGCAGGGATATTTCCAATCATGCGGTAAGTGCTTTTTATAACTGTGTCCGCCGAGCTGTGGTCAAGTCCTCTCTCTGCTACATATACGTTTTTGCTATGATCGGGCTGAAAATCAAGCACAGTGTCAGATGCTATCGCATAGCATCCTACGGCGTATTCCCGCCCTTGGACACGGTACGGGTGCTTTCCGTCACTGTTGGATACAGCCGATCCATCGTGATGACCTATTACTGCATCTGTATTTCCCGCTCCCCACGGCATCGAACTTATTATGATCGGGGATTGTAGAGTTTCTGTCACCTCTACCAGAGTGGTGGAAAACCCGTCTGAAATATCTAAATACACCGCCTTATTGGCATCATCCAATGGCTCAATCCGTATAACTTTGGCCATATCTGCATAAGCCCTCATTGTTTCAACGCCGCGGTCTTTATTAAGCGCCCCCTTATTATCGCTCCCATATCCCACATAGACACGGCTTCCAACCAATATGTTATCAGCCTGTGCGTTTGTTACCGGGAAATATGTCTCTTTCGTGCTGCGTTCTATGCTTGCATCGTACTGCCAGTTATAGGACGTGCATCCCGAATAAAGGCTCTGGCTGTTTTTTGTCGCTCCTTTTATGATGTTAAACACAATCTGGAACAGATTTCGCGCAGCCCCTGCTCCCAAGTATCCCTCGCCCTTTTTTTGATAGTTGACAATCATATTGTTATGGCTCTGGAAATTGGCAAGCGGCAAACCTGGCTGGGATCTCAAAAGTCCATCAGACGCAACACCGGAAAAATATTTACTGCCAATACACCACGGCACCACCGTACCGTCTGCTTTTACGCATTCCGGCCATGGCGTAAGTCCAAGTTCCGGATGTGGCATATCTGATATTGTGATGAGATCATATTCCGGATTAGAAGAGTCCCAATCCCACCAAAATGACATTTGCATAGTTCCAACATCAACAGGCCCGCTTGTTTTATAGTCTGACCCGCCTTCTAAAGCCACGGGCCGAGGAGTGCCGTCCGGGTCTCTGACATAATTAACATTTTTCCATCCAAAAAGAGGGATGTCTGCATAATCATCCGCGCCTTTTACTGTATCTGTTGACGGTTCCCAAGCGAGCCCTGCATTATCAAGCAGCTTTTCTCCTGCACTGGTCGGATTGACGTCAAACTTCCAGATTTTTGTTTGATATACTTTCCCTGTACGTCTCATGGCATAATAATTTTCCACCGCCCGTTCCAAAGATACTGCCTGTTTTAAGGCGTCAATATCAGCTTTATTCGCTGTAATCTGCTCCCTATCCGCCACAATCCCGGCAGCCGCATCCTCAACCCTCTTGGTCTGCTTATCGCCCTCTGCGGTTACTGACTGCACCGCCTCGGTCTTGGCCTCAGTAACCTCACTGACCGCCTGTGTGCCTGCCTCCTGTACCGCTGTAGTCTGTTTTTGCCCCTCGGCCTCAACAGCTCCCACAGCCGTACTCTGAGCCTGCCCTATGGCTGTAAGCGTATCCTGGGCGATCTGTCCAAACTGCGTAGCTGTCTGCTCTACCACTTTCCGGTCTGCCGCCACGGCTTCCCTTATTTGGGTTACTGCCTGCTTATCATTGGCAACTGCCTGACGGTCTGCCCCTGTATCCTCGGCGTACTGTCTTGCCCCATCCTCAGCCGCCTCAGCGCCCGTCTGTGCCTGTGCTGCGGCTGTCTCTGATAACTTGGCTGCCTGTGCTGATAACGCCGCATCTGAGGCTGCCTGCTGTGCCTGAGAGAGCATCCCTGTTACAGTCTGCTTATCCTGTGCCACAGTGTCGGCATTGGTCTCTACCTGCTCTGCAAGACCCTGTACAGCTTCCAGATGTTCCGCTGTCTGGGTGGCTGCTTTTTCGGCCTCATCCGCAGCGGCTACGGCCTTACCACCAGCCTCTTCTGCCCGTTTGGCAGCGTCATTCACGGCCTCGATGGCCTCTCGAAAAATCTCACCGTCTCCCGGTGCCTCGAACGCTTCCGGCTTTGGTCTTGATTTGACCTGCATAGTAATGCGCTTGATCGTCTCACCGGATTTTTGATCCGACAGATATATCCATGCATAAATGTTATATGCCTTTTCTGCCGTCCATGCCGCACGATTTCCCTCCAACATGCTGTCCGGGATTGTGACGGTTGTTACGCCGTCCTTAGTGGTACCCACACGGGTTATGGCCTCACCGCCGGTCTCCTGTAGCGCAAAGTGGATTTCTACCACCGTCGGAAGATGCAGTCCCTCTATCCTGAGCTGCTGACCATAATCCCACTGCCATAGGCCGTAGGTGCGGGCATAATCATCGTTATCTGTAAATACTGCTGTAACCATTGGTCACCTCCAACTAAAAAGGACCCCAGAGATTTCCCTGGGGTCTGTCTGCGTTGCGACGTCGCACAGCTTACTTATCTTCCGTGCCTACCGCTCTCTCGTCCTCCTTGCCGGTTGCAGGGCCGGTGGTTACAAAAGTGGTATCCTGTGCACCCTTGGGTCTTGCCTTCTGTGCTGCGTCGTTCTTTCTCTGCTCTGCTGTTCTCTTGTCCTGATTCTTTCCTGTTGCGTTTGCCATAATATTTGTCCTCTCTTTCAAAAATGATATGTAATAGTTGCTCTGGCTCTGACCCTGCCTGCGGGAGATGTATGGATCACCTCCATTCTAAGTTTCACTACCTACATTTTCCCTACTGCTATCAATCTTATTTTTCAGTGCTGCTATGTACTTCATAAGCCACTCCGGCACCGGCGCACCCATGCGTCCGGCATTTTCTGTGATCGACAATGCTTCATTCAGCATATACCATACCGTAACCAGTAAGGAAAGCATGGTATTTGGAAGGTTAAATCCCAGTACACCAGACGTCTGAATGATCACATAATCAATTACCATTCCTACAGCGATCACAAAAAGATACGCTACCTTTTTAGCAATGCCCTTAGCACCTTTTCTGCTGCTCCAGCCATAAGACTTATCATCTGGATGATCTAAAGCCTCCACTGCGCTTGCTGCCATACCTGAAAGGTAATCAATCACCATCAGGCAGAGCAGAACACCCAAAAGATAAAAAGTAACTCCTAATTTCTGACTTAAATATGCAACCAGTCCAGTTGCACAAACCTGAATACTCATACATGTGCTCCTATTCATCTTTATTTCCACCTTCTTTCATCAATCATGCACATTGTACTTTTAGCCTGTTCTTTGCATGATATCGTTGTCAGTACATTGTGTT